>Ga0137403_10000069_pt1 | contig 105493 bp, 82 predicted proteins | sample CZOMad2_1_16fung_FD_122057 | JGI IMG/M metagenome (GOLD analysis project Ga0137403, IMG submission 122057) | Vadose zone soil fungal communities from Angelo Coast Range Reserve, California, USA - CZOMad2_1_16fungal (Hybrid Assembly) | ecosystem: Environmental > Terrestrial > Soil > Vadose zone... | reverse complement strand
TAATCGCTGCAACTGGAGTGCGAGGTCAGTTCGGTCGAAACCCGAATATGAGTCTTCGTCACCCAATCCCTTCGAGATTATCCGGATGTGTTTGCTGTCGATGAGGTCCGGATGAAACTCCGCTCCTTTTGTGTTCTGAACACAATGTACCGGCCAGATGCCGCCATAGGCGGCAAAGTGGTGAGTTACCTGAGGATGCCAATCACGTGTTTTGAAGACCGGCTCGCCGTTCTCAAGGAACTCCTCTATCAAACGATTAAGTGGCGCTACTACCTCATTCCCCTCCGGCACGGCCAGCGAACCGCCCGGGCAAAAGTCATTTTGCACGTCCACCACAATCAGGGCACGCTTGTTCTTCATAAAACTTGTCTCAGCCTCGCTTTCACTCCAGATTATGCCGCATAGACAATCCGATTGCACACGGCGGTAGCTGCGAAAAAGAACGAAATCAGCCGCAGATTAACGCGGATACCGCAGATCAGAGTGATGAGGAACGACAGTTCTTAACTACTTATCACTAGCTTTGCCTCAAAAGTCTACTTCGGCTTTGCAAGGCCGCAAAGAAGCACAAAAAGCGCAAACGATTTATAGAACACCTTGTGCTTTTTGTGGCTATTTGTGGCTTTTGAGGCAACAGCCCTTATCACTCTGATCTGCGTTATCAGCGTTAATCTGCGGCTGATTTCGTCTTATTCCCTCGCGGGTCACGATGCGGGTAATGGCCGTGCTACACTAAAACTTTCCCAGATCAGGAGCAGGTGGAAAGATGCAGGAACAGCGTCTTAGTGCCTCATTAGGCAAATACGAACAACTTGTTAACACGGCAATAAAAGAGGCCGAGCAGGCAGATGCTCTGCGCAGAATATGGGCCAGAGATGCTTCTCTTTGGAAATCGGAACCAGAGCATCAGCGGATCATCGAAAACGCGCTCGGCTGGTTAACGGTGGCCGACGAGATGCTTGAAACGGCAGGTGATTTGAGCGCGTTTGCCGACGATGTGGCCGGCGCGATGGGGTTCCGACAGGTGATGGTTTGTGGCATGGGCGGATCATCGCTATGCCCTGAGGTCTTGCGCCAAACATTTGCCCACCAATCGGGTCATCCGGAGTTGTTGGTGCTGGATTCGACTGACCCGGACGTGATCGTGGCATTAGGCCGGTACATAGAGATTGACAAGTGTCTCTTCATCATTGCTTCCAAATCGGGCACTACCACCGAACCACTGATGTTTCATAAGTACTGGCACGATCAGGTGCGCCGTCACAAACAGAATCCGGGCGAGAACTTCATCGCGATTACTGACCCCGGGACGGCATTGGTGAAAATGGCGAAGGACGATGGCTTTCGACGAGTGTTTTCAAATCAACCGGATATTGGCGGCCGCTACTCCGCACTCTCATACTTTGGAATGGTGCCGGCGGCCCTCATGGGCATCGATATACGCCGCTTTTTGCAACGAGCGAGCGCGGCGGCTCAAGCTTGTGGACCGGAAGTGCCAAGTGCCGAGAACCAGGCTGTGAGGCTTGGCGCGATCATGGCTGAGTGCGCAAAGCATGGGCGCGATAAGCTAACGCTGGTTGCCGATCAAAAACTGGCGGCGCTCGGGCTTTGGATTGAGCAACTGGTCGCTGAAAGCACGGGTAAGGAAGGGAAGGGAATCATACCTATCAGCGGTGAACCGCTTAATCGTCCATCTCTGTATGGCGACGATAGACTGTTCGTGTCGATTGCTCTGGGCAATCCGGAAAAGCAAACAGCTGCTGCATTGAGGGACCTCGAAGCGGCCGGCCATCCGGTGGTATATCTCACGCTGGCTGACCTCTACGACCTTGGCGGGCATTTCTTTTTTTGGGAACTGGCAACTGCGTTTGCGGGCTGGCGTCTGGGCATAAACCCTTTCGACCAACCGAATGTTCAGGAGTCAAAGGATGCAACGAAGGAATTGCTCGAGGGTTTTAAGCGAGAAGGAAAACTACGCGAGCAAACGATAGTGGCACAGGGTGACGGGCTGACTATATACGCTGACGAACGAACAGCTATCAGCTTGCCCAGGACTTCAGTGGTGGCGGCCTTGCGCGCGCATCTGCTGAGGGCCAGGACGGGCGACTATATTGCTTTGTTGGATTACGTGGAAGAGACTCCTGAGATTGAAGCAAGCATTCAGGATATCCGGCTGTATCTGCGGGCTGTCACCAGTTGTGCGACCACCACGGGCTACGGCCCGCGCTTTTTGCATTCCACCGGACAGTTGCATAAGGGTGGTCCAAACACGGGAGTGTTTATCCAGAACACAGCAAATGATGCGACAGATTTACCGATTCCGGGCGAGCCCTACAGCTTTAGTATCCTGAAACAGGCGCAGGCGCTTGGGGATTTTCGTTCGCTGGCGGCGCATGAGCGGAGGGTGATTCGTGTTCATCTGGGCAGCGATGTGCCGGCAGGATTGAAGCGTTTGCGCGAAATGATCATTGAGGCGATGAAGGAATAAGAATTTAGAAATTAGAATTTAGTAGAAATTAGAATTTAGAAATTAGAATTGTGTGATTAATCAATGTTGATGTTCGGGTTAAAAGGCTTAACTACAATTTAGAGATTTGGGGGTTAGCATAAATTCCAAATTCTAAATTCTAAATTCTAATTTCTAAATCCTAAATTCTAATTTCTAATTTCTAAATCTATGTCAGATTCAGCAAACATTGGTCTCATAGGGTTGGGTGTCATGGGGCAAAACCTCGCGCTCAACATCGAACGTAGTCACTACTCCATCGCTGTCTATGATCGCGAGCCTCCGGTCGTCGCAGCTTTTGCTTCCAGACATGAAGGCAAACGGATCATCGCAACTCGCTCGCCGGAAGAGTTTGTAAACGCTCTCGAACGTCCGCGCAAGATCATCCTGCTCGTTAAGGCCGGCGATCCTGTCGACTGGACCATCAATCTGATTAAGCCTTTTCTGCAAAAAGGCGACATTATCATCGATGGGGGCAACTCCTACTTTAAAGATACCGAACGACGTGAGCGAGAGCTGAAAGCCGATGGGCTTTTTATGATTGGCTCCGGCACCTCTGGTGGAGAAAAGGGTGCGCTGTGGGGACCCAGCCTGATGCCCGGTGGCGACAGGAATGCTTACGAAGAGATCAGGCCGATCTGGGAGGCGATCGCAGCGAAGGTTGAGGATGGGCCTTGTGTAACCTACATCGGACCGGGCGGCGCAGGACATTACGTCAAGATGGTCCATAACGGCATCGAGTATGGCGATATGCAGCTCATCGCTGAGGCGTATGACCTTCTGCGCAAAGTGCTGCACCTCGATGCTGCACAAATGGCCGAAATCTTTGAGCGGTGGAATCAGGGAGAACTGGAATCTTACTTGATTGAAATCACCGCAAAGATTTTGCGCGTGAAGGACAAGGAAAGCGGCCGGCCACTGGTTGACCTGGTGGCCGACAAGGCCGGTCAGAAGGGCACGGGCAAGTGGACCAGCCAGGTTGCTCAGGATCTGGGCATTGCCATACCAACAATTGAAGCGGCTCTCACTGCGCGAAATATTTCCGCGCGAAAAGACGAGCGCGTGAGAGCCAGCGAGCTGATCGGTGCCCCACCAGCTGCGCCGGTTAGTGTTAACCCGGCAGATTTAATCGAGGCAATTCGTGACGCGTTGTATGCGTCGAAAATCTGCTCCTATGCCCAGGGAATGGGCTTGATTCGTGCCGGCTCGGATGAATGGAAGTGGAATATCAACCTGAGCGAAGTGGCGCGTATCTGGCAGGGAGGGTGCATTATCAGGGCGCGCTTTCTGCGTTGGATTAAGGAGGCCTACGCGCGGCGCCCGGATCTTCCTAACCTAATGTTCGATGACGAATTTAGGCAGAGACTCGAGAAATCACAGTCCAACTGGCGGCTGGTGATCAGAGCAGCGGTGCAGCAGGGTGTTCCGATCCTGGCCATGACTTCCAGTCTCAGCTATTTTGATCTTTATCGAACGGCGAACCTTCCTCTCAACCTGACGCAGGCCCAGCGCGACTTTTTCGGCTCGCACACTTATGAGAGATTGGACAAGCCGGAACTCGGCTTTGTGCACACAGAGTGGGAAGAGTAGGAAATTAGAATTTAGAATTTAGAATTGCGAATTTCGTGTAGTCGGAATTGAATGCGTAATTCCGGTGTAGTTCGCTTCAATCGAAAAAAAGTCAATCGAAAAAAACGTCAATTCACAATCGGAACCAACTCAGTGGTCAAGTACCAACGCCATTCGCAATTCTAAATTCTAAATTCTATAATTTCTAATTTCCTCTCATGACCATCTTCGATGACCCCGAACAGGTTGCGAGCGCCGCCGCTGAAAGATTTGTCCAGGCAGCGGAGGATTCTATTAGCGCTCAAGGCCGATTCAGCACAGCTCTGTCAGGCGGCTCAACTCCGCGCAGAGTCTATGAACTGCTCGCCGGCAGCGATTACCGGATTCGAATCGATTGGTCCAGGACCCACATTTTCTTTGGAGACGAACGCTGCGTGCCAGCTGATCATCCTGAGAGCAACTACCGCATGGCCTATGAAACCCTGCTTTCTCGAGTGCCGTTGCCGTTGGTTAATATTCATCCAATAAAGGGAGATGGCGACCCGAGAGCAAATGCGCAGGCTTACGAACAGGAACTCAGAACCTTTTTTTCTGCCCTGGATTGGCCCCGTTTCGATCTTACCTTTCTGGGCCTGGGTGACGATGGGCACACGGCCTCGCTATTTCCCGGTACCGCGGCGCTGCAAGAACAAAGAGCATGGGCGGTGGCGAATTGGGTTGAAAAACTCAAGTCGTTTCGAATTACACTGACGGCGCCGGCAATCAACTACTCGAGACGCATAATCTTTTTGGTGACTGGGAGCAATAAAGCAGCAGCGCTGGCCGCAGTGCTTGATGGACCAGGAGATCCGGCGCGCCTACCGGCCCAACTGATCCAGCCCGTTGATGGATCTCTCGAATGGCTGGTTGACAAGGCGGCGGCCGCGGGTCTGACACTGAAAAACCGTTCCATCTAAGCCACTGACCCTTTCCCCTGATGCCCGACGCGGAGCGACAACGTCTAATCGACCGTCCGGAGACTCCACTGAAGCGTTGGCGAAGGTGGGGCCCCTACCTTTCAGAGCGCGCGTGGGCCACTGTCCGCGAGGACTACAGTGCGAACGGCAATGCCTGGGATTACTTCTCGCACGATCAGGCGCGCTCCAAGGCGTATCGGTGGGGTGAAGACGGCCTGGCGGGAATCTGTGATCGTTATCAAGTTCTGTGTTTCGCTATCGCGCTTTGGAACGGACGCGACCCGATTCTGAAGGAACGTCTTTTCGGCCTCGTGCCGGGAGAGGCAAATCATGGCGAGGACGTAAAAGAGTATTACTTCTACCTCGACGCTACCCCCACCCATTCATATCTCAAATATCTCTACAAGTATCCACAGGCTGAGTTTCCCTTCCGCGATCTTATCGACGAAAACCGGCGCCGGCGCGGAAAGAATCAGCCGGAGTATGAATTGCTGGATACCGGGGTTTTCGACAATGACGACTACTTCGATGTTTTTGTCGAATATGCCAAAGGTGACCCGGAAGACATCTGCATTCGCATCGAAGTGGTAAATCGCAGTGCTGGTCCCGCAGCGATTCACATTCTTCCACATCTTTGGTTTCGTAATACCTGGAGCTGGGGCGCGCAGGCAAAAGCAGAGCCGGAGATCCGATTTGGTATGACAGGAGGCGACTTTGTCACGCTTGAAGCTTCGGATGAGGCAGCCGAACAGTTGCCAACCCTGGCGGCAAAGTACAGTCTGGGTCGACGTTATCTGTACGCCGCGCCGGGCGGTGATTTGTTATTTACAAATAACGAGACAAATGCCAGTCGAGTTTATGGTTCCTCAGCCCAGAGTCGAACTCCCTATCAAAAGGACGCTTTTCATCGCCACATCATTAACGGGGAAGCGTGTCTAAGTCCTTCTGGTTCCGGCACCAAGGCCTGTATTCACTATGCTGATCAGATCATCCCGGCGGGTGGTTCACTTGTGGTGCGCTTGCGGCTGTCTGATAAGGTCCTGGACAAGCCACTGGCCGATGTTGATCAGATAGTGACTCAGCGACGTTTGGAAGCGGATGAATTCTATGAATCGATTCATCCACCGTTGGCGACAGCGGAAGAGAAGCAAATCCAAAGACAAGCATTTGCCGGTCTGATCTGGAACAAGCAAATCTATCTCTTCGACGTTCATGTTTGGCTTGACGGCGACAATCCGGAGTGGCCTCCGCACCGAGAGCTTGCCCGTAACAGTCGGTGGTTGCACTTAAACTCGATGCGCGTCATGACGCTTCCCGACAAATGGGAATATCCCTGGTTCGCGGCCTGGGACTTGGCCTTTCAAACAGTGCCCTTCACGCTTATCGACCCCGAATTTGCCAAGGAACAGCTCTGGCTTCTGCTCTTCGAACAATTTCAGCATCCGAATGGACAAATTCCCGCTTATGAATGGGAATTTTCCGATTTGAATCCACCGGTACACGCCTGGGCGGTTTGGCGTGTTTACAACATGGATCGACGCAGATCCGGAAAAGCCGATCGAGCCTTCCTGGAAAAATGTTTTCATAAACTTCTGATTAACTTTGCCTGGTGGGTGAACAAGGTTGATGCGGAAGGAAATAACATTTTCGAGGGTGGTTTTCTCGGGCTCGACAACATCACCGTGATTGACCGGAGTCACGGGCTGCCTGAGGGCGCGTGGCTCGAGCAATCGGATGCCACCGGTTGGATGGGTATGTTTTGTCTGAATCTGATGCGCATCGCCCTCGAATTGGCGCAAGACAACCCGGCATACGAGGCATTGGCGACAAAGTTTTTTCAACACTATGTTTATGTTGCGGCGGCGATGAAGCAGATGGGGAACCAAAACTTCGATCTATGGGACGAAGAGGATGGATTTTTTTACGACGTGTTGCGTTATCCCAATGGCAACTGGCACACGTTCCCCGTCCGTTCTTTGGTGGGGCTAATACCGCTGTATGCGATCGAACAGCTCGACGAGAAAAAACTCGAACCGTACCCGGAGTTTTCTTCCGAGCTTGAGTGGTTCCTAAAAAACCGTGCGGACCTCGTTCAGAACTGTGTGACTACCATCGAACGGGATGGGCACAAGATTCATGTGCTTGCGATTCTACATGAGCAGCAGATCCGCCGGTTGCTGGATAAAGTTTGGGATCCGGCAGAATTTCGGTCCGACTTTGGGCTTCGCAGTCTTTCAAAATTTCATCTCGCGCATCCCTTTGTTTTCGACGAGCAGTCTGTAGGTTACGAACCTGCTGAATCAGCTGAGATGCTTAAAGGAGGGAATTCAAATTGGCGCGGCCCAGTCTGGTTCCCGACGACGTTCCTGATGATCGAATCGTTGCGAAAGCTGGGCACGGCGTATGGGCCTTTGCTGCGAATAGACAACCCGTTGGCCAGCGAACCGCCGATTACCCTGTATCGCATGGCGCGAGGATTTGCCGAAAGATTGATCAGTCTATACAAGCGTGACGCTGCGGGTCATCGGCCGGCTTACGGAGGGTCACAGAAACTACAGGAAGATCCAAACTGGCAAGATCTGCCACTGTTCTACGAATACTTCAATGGAGATACTGGCGCAGGACTGGGGGCCTCGCACCAGACGGGTTGGACGGCGTTGATTGCTTCATTGATAGATGAGTGGCGCCGCTGAGGTTCTGAAAGTGAAGCTCAGTAGCGCAGGTTGGGATGCGAAGGTGGGCTTGCCCGTTCAAGAAGAATGTCAGGATATTCGTTTTCGTTCGCGTGATTTCGTGGATCTATTCTTTTCGCGGTTGCCTAAAGGCGATCCACGAAATCACACGAAAACTGACAAACAGGAAATGTCTGTCTTACTTTGAGTTGTTCTTCAGAAACCTGAGCAGGGACTGTTCTGCCGGATGTAACTTGCGGCCGCGGTAGGCGATCAGTTCCTGGAGCGTTGAAAAGTAGTTATCAATGATCTTTCCCGACTGAAAACCGTCGATCACATTCGGGCAGATGTACGAGCTGCGACAAACGGCGGGCGTGTTCCCCAAAACCTTTGCTGTCTCCTTGATTGCCTCGACAACCTTGCGCTTGCGAGTGGTGTGCTTTTCGACAATCTCCGTTCCCGCCTTTGCCAGCGCGCACGCGCACACCAGGGTGCCGGCCCAGGTGCGGAAGTCCTTGGCGCTAAAAGCCTCGCCCATGATCTCCTTAATATATTCGTTGATATGACGACGTTTGACGTCTAGGAACTCACCATTCCCATTTTGATACTTGAATACCTCGGCTCCGCGCACTTTGAGCAACGCTCTTACGATTTTCGCCACGTGCTTGTCTTCCAGTTCTCTGAATTGTCGAACACCAGACTTGCCCGGGAAATCAAATTGAACCACGTCACCCTTTAACTTGACGTGCTTTCGCCGCAACGTGGCCACTCCATAACTTCCATTTTCACTGGCGTAGACCTCACTGCCTGGACGCATGAAACAGCTGGAAAGAATTCTGAGGATGCAAGCCATTACCCTTTCTCTTCCCAGGTCCCGCGTTTTGATATGCCGGCTTACCGCGCTGCGCATCTTCGGCAACGCCTCGGCAAATCGGATCACCCGCTTGAACTTTCTTAAATCCTGCTGCTTGACATGGTTTGGGTGATAGAGATATTGCCAGCGGCCGGCTGCATCTTTGCCTACGGCCTGAAGGCGTCCATTTGCAGCGCTGTTTATTGCCACCTGAGTCCAGGCCGGAGGAATCTTCAACTGACGAATACGTTCGATATCTGCTGTTGCAACTCTCTTGCCGCCAGCGCGTTTGTAGCGAAAGCCTTTTTCCGGCGATCCCGAACGCGTGATTCCAGTTTTCTGCAAACGTTCAATACTAGTCATCAAAGTTATTGCACGCGGAATAGGAATTGTATGCCTTGGCGAAAAGGACAGGATCGTTCGTTTTCACAACGAGCGGAATGACTCTGTTTCTAAACCAAGGACGATAATGAAGAGCGGCAAAGAAGATTTCGAAAGTGGCAACGAGGCGACTCAGCGCGGTTTCAAGGTCGTTTGTTCCTATCGCTTTCATCGAATCGTCCTTCGGCATCGCGCCGGACATACCGCTTGTCTCGACCAGTATCAATGAGCTCGCGGTCGTTTTTTGCTGAGCTTCTCGGCATCTCTTCCTCCTTGCTTCTGTGTAGTCTTCCTGTACACGGCGATAAACCTTTGTTCACTTTGAGAGCACAATCAGCCGCCTACAGACCGATGCTAATACAAGGCCGCAATAACAATGCCAGCACAGTTTAGGTGGGGCAGAGTCGCGGGACGTACTCGAAAGTCCCTTTTCCGGCGAAACTTTTTGAGCACGGGCCCGACGTTTGCTTCTTGAGTTCCTGTAACGCAAGCCGTTAGCTTGCGACGGCGCCAAGAATGACTTGAGACATGAACTCGATAATTAACACTGGTGGTTCGGGTCGGGTTGTTCGCCTGGTCTAACTTGAAGGGTTTGTGGGGGGTTTGTAGATACAACTATTCAAAGGGAGGAATTTGTCATGGCTGATGGTGATGGTGGCGGCGGAAGTGCCGGCGTAGTGGCGGTCCTGGTAATTTTCGTGATTGTCGTAGTGGCCGCTTTGTTTGTTTTTGGCGGTAGGATTTTCAGCGGCAACAAGAAAATAGACGTCAATATTCAGACTCCCGCGAAGTAGAGGCGTTATCCGAAAGTAACTTCACCCCTTACCGCGTCACATTTGCGACTGGTAAAAATATGGGCGGGCAAAGGCAGGAAGTATCTAGAATGCTTCCTCCACCCTCACCCGCCGGGTCCAACCTCACCAGCAACTACAAGCTGAATGAGTTAAGACTCCGCGACTTTAACTGCGGCTTTCAAGCGCGTCAATTTTTCACCTGTTTTACTTTCGAGGCTGGTGCTGAAGGGCCTCCGTAGTTCCTCACTCCGTAGGAGTGAGATGTTTATCGACAAGAACCTAAAGGATGATCACGCGCGGTTCGGAGGGGCGGAAGGAAACTGGATTAGTATTTGTCAATTTGAGTTCCGCCCCTCCGAACCGCGCCGGAGGTTATTCCGATACGAGCTATAAACGTGTCACCCCTCCGGGGTGACGACTCGCCCTCATCTTGATCTTCCCGTCTTTACCCGCGGCCTGTACTAGTGTTAGTTTTACACTCCATTGACGTTCAGTTCTTCTTGATACCCGAAACAACGCAAGTCATTCGCACCAGTTCATCTGGGCATTACTCTGCCATGCGATCATTTGCTTTTGCCGGCATACTTAACGCTAAAAGGAGACCAGAATGCGCCGCTCGTTTGCCGCCGGAAACTGCCGGGTACTCCTGCTGAAGGATCTCGTCGGTTCCTGCTTCATCCTGATTACATTAGTCGCAATCTTTGGTTTGTCATCTTTACGGACTGTTGCGCAGGAAGAAAAAGCTGCCGAGAAAGCCGCCACTCAAAGGCCGCGGCATGAAGCCTCGCAATCGCCTTCACCGGAAGCTGCTAGATCCCCTGATGAAAAGAAGCCGGAAGACGAAAAGAAACCGGCAGACCCGATGTCATCGCCGACCTTCAATGGCTTGCGACTTCGCTCGATTGGGCCTGCGTTTACCTCGGGCCGGGTCATCGGGTTCGCTGTCGATCCGAACAATCCGGCGCGTTACTTTGTGGCCGCTGCTTCAGGCGGCATCTGGAAGACCATTAATGGCGGCACCACCTGGACCCCAGTGTTCGACAATGAAGGCTCATATTCCATCGGGGCGATCGTGCTCGATCCCCGAAACCCTCTCACCGTTTGGGTTGGGACCGGGGAAAACAACAGCCAGCGCAGTGTTTCGTACGGCAATGGCGTCTATCGTTCAGACGACGGCGGAAGAAGTTGGAAGAATGTTGGTCTCAAAGCCTCAGAGCATATTGGGCGAATTGTTATTGACCCTCGCGACTCGAATGTCGTTTTTGTCGCCGCCCAGGGACCTTTGTGGGGTAAGGGCGGTGACAGGGGCCTTTTCAAAACGACCGATGGCGGCAAGACCTGGAAGAGCGTTCTTTCGATCAGCGAGAACACAGGTGTTACCGATGTCGTGATCGATCCCCAGAATCCGGACACCATGTATGCCGCGTCGTATCAGCGCCGCCGGCATATGTGGACCTTGATCAACGGAGGTCCGGAAAGTGCTCTTTACAAATCAACCGACGCCGGAGTGACCTGGAACAAACTTCGAACCGGCTTGCCAACCACGGAGATGGGCCGGATCGGATTGGCGATCTCGCCGGCTGATTCGAATGTTGTTTACGCGACGGTCGAGGCGGCAGATCGAAAGGGCGGGATCTTTCGCTCGAGTGATCGGGGCGGGAGTTGGGAACGTCGCAACGAATTCGATATGGCGGCCATGTACTACGCGCGCATCGTCGCCGACCCGAAAGATGTCGATCGCATTTATGTGATGAACGTGTTTCTAATGGTCTCCGATGATGGCGGACGAACCCTGCGGCGCCTGGGAGAAAAATCGAAACACGTCGACAATCATGATATCTGGATCAATCCAAATAATACCGACCACTACCTGGTTGGTTGCGACGGCGGCGTCTATGAAAGTCACGACCGGGGAGCAAACTGGGATTTCAAAGAAAACCTGCCGGTGATGCAACTCTATGACGTGACTACGGACAATGCCGCGCCTTTCTACAATGTTTATGGCGGCGCACAGGATAATTTCAATGTGGGTGGTCCTTCGCGGACTCGGAGTGCTTCGGGGATATCCAATGGCGATTGGTTTGTGACCCTTGGTGGCGACGGCTTTCGCACTCAGGTAGATCCCGAAGATCCGAATACTGTCTATTCAGAGCTTCAGAATGGTTTCTTATCTCGTTTTGACAAACGGACAGGCGAGCGCATGGGCATCCAGCCGCAGGTTGGACGCGGTGAGGATCCGCTGCGCTGGAACTGGGACTCGCCTTTTATTATCAGCCCGCATTCGCATACCAGGCTCTACTTCGCAGCCGACAAACTCTTTCGCAGTGATGATCGCGGTGACAGCTGGCAACTCGTCAGCGGTCAGCTATCACGCGGTCTCGATCGAGACAAGCTCCCGGTGATGGGAAGGATCTGGGGCATTGATGCTGTGGCTAAGAATGCTTCGACGGCTTTCTTTGGCAACGCTTCAGCGCTGGCTGAGTCACCCAAAAAGGAAGGCTTGATTTACGTGGGCACGGATGACGGCTTACTTCAGATAACTGAAGATGGTGGGAAAAACTGGCGCCGGCTCGACAAGTTTCCCGGTGTGGCGGAGATGGCCTACGTCAGTCGCATTGTCGCTTCAAATCATGATCCCAATACAGTCTACGTGTCGTTTGATAATCATCAGAACGCTGACTTTAAGCCCTACCTACTGAAGAGCACTGATGCGGGGCGCACCTGGGTTTCCATCAAGAGCAATCTACCCGCCAACGGCGCGGTGCTGGCAATTGCGGAAGATCATCTCAATCCAAATCTGCTGTTTGTGGGTACTGAGTTTGGTCTCTACTTCTCGATCGACGCCGGGCAGAAGTGGGTGCAACTTAAGGGAGGGCTGCCGACGATTGCCGTGCGTGACTTGAGCATTCAGAAGCGTGAGAACGATCTTGTTGTCGGCACTTTTGGACGCGGCATTTATATTCTGGACAACTACGCGCCTTTACGTTTGCTAAAACCAGAGATGCTGAAGCTGGAAGCAGTTGTGTTCCCTATCAAGGACGCGTTGATGTACATCCAGTCGCAGCCGCTCGGCGGGAGAGGGAAAGTGTTTCAGGGCGAATCTTTCTATACCGCGGATAACCCGCCGTTCGGGTCCACGTTCACTTACTACCTTAAAGACGCGATCAAGACGCGCAAAGAAAAACGACAGGAGGGTGAGAAAGAGGCTGAGAAGAAAGGGCAGGCAGTGCCCTGGCCGTCGCCGTCAGATCTCCGTGCTGAAGAAGAAGAGGAACCGCCGGCGATGATCTTTACTGTGATGGATTCAAACGGGCGTATTGTTCGTCGTCTTAACGGACCCGTGACCGCGGGCATGCAGCGTGTATCGTGGGATCTTCGCTACCCCCCGCCTACATTGCCGCCGCCGCCAAACCCTGAAGGCGATGATCCTTTTGCTGAGCCTCCAGGTGGACCTTTGGTAATGCCGGGGACGTATAAGCTCTCGGTGGCGAAAAGAGTTGGTGGAGTGATCACGCCTTTGGGCCAGCCTCAGGAGTTCCAGGTTGTGGTCGCGGGCCAGGAAAGCATGAGCGCTTCGGATCGCGCCGCCCTGGTTGAATTCCAACAAAAAACTGCGCGAATGCAACGCGCTGTTTCCGGTGCGCTTGAGGCGGCGAACGCTCTCAAACCACGTCTGGCGGCAATCCGGCGAGCGTTACTCGACACCCCTTCGGCGCCCGAGAGTTTGCTCAACGACGCTACGGCACTCGACAAACGTACCAATGACATTCTCCGGGCCTTGCGAGGAGACACTGTGGCGCGGCAGCGGAACATGAACACACCACCTTCAATCAGCGAGCGTGTCGGAGGGATTGTCGGCGCGCAACGAATGTCCACCGCGAGGCCGACGGGAACTCAACAGGCGCAGTACGCCGCAGCCGCCGCAGAGTTCGAAGGCGTGCTGGCTCAATTACGTCAATTGATTGAAGGTGACCTGGCTCGGCTCGAGAAGCAAATGGAGACTGCCGGCGCCCCGTGGACTCCCGGCAGAATTCCCGAGTGGAAGGATCAGTAAACGGGTTGACTTTATTGGGGCGATCCATGCTTCTGGGATAATCTGCCACTCTATACTTAATCAGGAGGACAAATGAAAGACCCGCTTGGCTGCACAAAGTGCGGATACTCCGTGACCGGCAAAGAGACTAAATGCCCTCAGTGCGGCGGTTGGATTCGCCGGGCCCAACGGATTCGCAGGCTCGGAGGAGTGCTGATAGTGATCGGTTTCCTGCTGGTGGCAATGATGGGCACGATAACCTTGATGCTGGCGCCAATGATGCTCTCGGCCGGCAGGGAAACAACTGGCGCCCGCTTTACGGGAACTCCCGAACAAGGTCTGATGATCCTGGGTCTGTTTGGCATCATCATAGTTTTTGGGCTGGCTGCGATCGCCGGTGGAGTTTTTCAACTGCTGACTGGTCGTCGCAGTATCGTGATCATAGTTATCGTGCTCGGGCTCGCGTTTCTGCTGTGGGTGATAGGAAGTTCGGTGCGTAAGGCGCTCGAGCGAACCGGGACACACACGAAGCCGCCCGCCATTGCGGTTCTCGTCCAAAGTAAGGACCGTCCATCGCATTTATGACTACCATCAACAATACTTCCCAGCGCGGCCGTCGTGTCGCCTGGATTGCTCTACTTGTGATCGTGCTAACTGCCGTTTCGATGGTAGCCATTCCCGTGTGGCTCATCCAACCGTTCAGACCTCAGTCGGAACGCGGTGTAGCTCTCTCCTATGTGCTCCATCGATGGGCGCCGGTGGTAACATTGTTTGGTTTACTGGCCTCATTAACGCTGGTGGTCTGGCTCTGGCGCGGCGCCAGACGCTGGTGGCGCAAGGCATTGCTCCTGATCATGCTCCTCCCTTTGCTGCCGGCCACCTGGTTTGCCCGGCAAAATCATTTTGAGTGGATGTTCAACCCGCTGCCGAACGCAGCCTATGCAAAGACAACCGAGGCGGCTTTTCTCACCGACGCCGATGTACTGCTGGCTGTGAACATAAATGGGGAAGGTGCGGCTTATCCGATTAGATACATGGCCTATCATCATCTGGTGCAGGATGTCGTGGGTGGCACCCCGCTAGTGGCCACTTATTGAACGCTCTGTCACACCGGTCTGGTGTGGGAAACAACGGTCAACGGACGTCCCCTTCATTTTCATCTGGCAGGAATCAACAACCAGAACTTCATCATGCGCGATGAGGAGACAGGCTCCTGGTGGCAGCAAGTGACGGGCGAAGCTATCCAGGGTCCGCTCAAGGGACAACATCTAAGTCCGGTCTTTCATGATGAAGTGACTTTTGGGTTGTGGAAGCGTGAAGAGACTGGGGGACGAGTGCTCCGGCCGGATGACTTGGTGGAACGCGCCGGTCACTATGTGCCGCTGGATTGGGAGAAGAAGATGTTAACAGTGCCTGTGGCGACATCTCGCCCGGATAACTCTCTCACACCGCGTACGTTGGTTGTCGGCATTGCCCTCAATGGCAAAACAAAGGCGTATCCATTCGATGTTCTGGCGCGCCAGAGTCCCGTTCTGGATGAACTGGGTGGGGTGCCAATTCTGCTTGTGATTGGGGAGGACGGGAAGTCAGTTAGAGCTTTCGAGAGAATGGTTGACGGTCGAAAGGTAGAGTTTTTTGTTAAGCCTGGGGTTTCGCCGTGGGTAATGGTGGATGCCGAAACAGCGAGTGAGTGGGATTTTACAGGCAAGGCAGTTGCTGGGCCGCTAAGTGGCCGCCGGCTTACGAAATTGCCCCTTTTGAACGACTATTGGTTCGATTGGAAAGCCTACAATCCAGCCACGACGATCTACGATCTTGGTGAACGTTAGGGTCGTCCACGCGCGTCACTCAAGCAGAGATCACAACGCGTCTTTCAGCCACAACCAGGAATTGCAGGCAACGCTCGACCAGCGCAGCAGAGCCGCAACCCAAACCTAAGACATGATCCACGAAATTACACGAAATAAATGGAGGAACCTGTGCTCCCAGGCCTCGTTGCACTTCCTTTTCTTCGCGCTAATTCTCGGAACGGCGGCCGCCCAGACGCAGCACACAATCGTTGGTGATGTCCGCATGCACAAAAACTTTCACTCTCAGATCCTCAATAACGATCGAGACGTTTTGGTTTACCTGCCGCCGGGTTATGTGGCCGACAAGCGGAAGCGATATCCTGTTCTTTATCTCAATGATGGGCAAAACCTGTTCGACGGCGCCACCGCTTTCATTCCCGGCCAGGAGTGGCGCGTGGACGAAACAGCACAGTCGCTGATCCTGGCGAGGAAGATTGAGCCGCTCATCATTGTCGGCATAAACAACCTGGGCAGCGATCGTATAAACGAGTACACACCGGTCGCGGACGAAAAATACAAAGGCGGGAAGGCTGATCTGTATGGACGTATGCTCGTTGAGGAGCTGAAGCCATTTGTGGACGCAACCTACCGTACGCGCAAAGACGCAAAGCATACCGGCCTGGGCGGCTCTTCACTGGGTGCTCTTGTCTCGCTTTATCTCGGCTTGAAATACAACGAGGTTTTTGGCATGGTTGCGGTGATCTCTCCTTCCGTGTGGTTTGCCAACCGTCATATCGTCCGCTATGTTGAGGCGCTGTCTAAGCGACCAGCACTGCGCATCTGGCTGGATACGGGAACGAGGGAAGGGCGTAATGAGCAAGAAACAAACCGGACCCTGGCCGATGCGCGTCTGTTGCGCGACGCCTTGATAAAAAAAGGTTGGCGACTGGGAAAGGATCTCAAATACTTTGAAGCCCAGGGAGCTGAACACAACGAACATGCCTGGGCGGCGCGGCTCGAGGGTGTGCTGGAGTTCCTTTTTCCATTGTAACAACAAGATCTTAACGCAAAGGCCACAGAGTTCTTCGCAAAGGCCGCAAAGCGTTTTACTTCGCGTTCCTTTGCGTTTACCTTTGCACACTTTGCGTTAATTTGCGGGCCCTTGACCCACTTCTTGAGAAAGGAATGTATATGAAAAACTGGAGACCTTTAGCGGTTGCGGCGTTGATGGTTCTTTCGGTATCGCTGGTTATTGCCGCTCAAGCAGCCGCGGTCATACTTGCCGGCGCAGAACTCACACGAGTCGTGCCTCCTGGCTTTTATTTTCAGGGTCAGAGTGCTCCTACGCAGATGCGTAACTCCGCAGCGGCGCGCTTTGGAACCAATCGTTACGTGATTGTGGGTATGGTGGATACATCCGGATATGCGGCTGACGTGCGGGCGAAGTACGAAGGCCTCTTTATTACTGATGCCCCCATCGCGATCAATGGCTCTGACCTTGGGATTGGAGCCTACGGTTTCGGTTTTAGTAATGAGGGAAAGCTAAATGTGCTCGACCTCTCAGGCAATCAAATCCTTTCAGTTTCAACGACGAAAGACTCGGCCTTAAAGCGACCTCGGCCGCTAATGATGACCAAAGATGGTAATGCTGTTCGTCTTTACCGCGGAAGGGATTACGTAACTGTAGCTGTCAAATAAGACGCGACCGCGGTTTACGACGAGTCACGAGATTACACGAATCGAATCTAATGCCTCTCCGAAGTTGGTTAGCAAGGCGCGGACACCAGGCTTTCAAAGCTATCAGCGGCCGTTCGCACTTTTCCGTGGGCCTCTGGTGTCTCCTGACTTCGCTTGCGGTTTCCGGTCAGCAGCCCTCACCGACCCCTGTACCGGCTCCGGCCCGCACTGGAAGATCTTATAGCGCAGATGAGCCAGCGAAACCGCCACCTCCGCCAGGCCCTCAAGCAAAGTCTCCGGTGACTTTTACTGACATCACTGCGGAGTCGAAGATAGACTTCAGGCGTGCCTCATCCTTCACTTCCGTCAAATATCTGCTCGAGGCGATGGGCGGGGGTGTAGCAATGTTTGACTACGATAATGATGGTCGCATGGATCTCTTCTTCACCAATGGCGCAGCCTTGAAAGATCCGATGCCCAGGACAGAAATGCCCGACAAGCGTGACCCGAAGTTTTGGAACCGCCTCTTCCATCAGAAGAAAGATGGAACCTTCGAAGATGTCACTGAGGCCTCAGGTTTGCGCGGCGAAGGCTACAGCTTGGGCGCGGCAGCAGCGGATTATGACAATGATGGATACGTGGACCTTTACGTTACGGGATACGGCGGCAATCACCTCTATCACAACAATACAGATGGTACGTTCAGTGATGTTACCAGGAAGCTGGGCGTGGCTGGCGGCGGCTGGTCCACCAGCGCCGGTTGGCTGGATCATGATCGCGACGGGCGGCTCGACCTGTTTGTCGCGCGGTACGTTGACTGGGACTTCGAATCCGGATCGGTTTATTGTGGCGAGAGTAGAGAGGGATACCGCGCCTATTGTCATCCGGATAATTTTAAGGGCGCCACAAACATTCTTTATCATCAGCGCCCGGATGGCTCGTTTGAAGACGTCAGCGCGAACGCCGGAATTGCCGAGCCGGGAGGGAAGGGGCTGGGAGTTGCTTTCGGCGACTTTGACAATGACGGATGGCTGGACATTTTTGTAGCAAACGACAGTGTCCGCCAGTCTCTCTATCACAACAAGGGTAATGGCACCTTCGAAGACATTGCCGTAACGTCTGGCACCGGCTATGACGAGAACGGCAAATCCTACGCGGGTATGGGAATAGACATCGGCGACTATGACAATGACGGTTTTGTAGACGTCTTTATTACGACGCTCTCAACGGAAACCTATCCGCTTTATCACAACGACCGCGATCTCAGTTTTAGTTACACCACGAATTCATCCGGCGTGGGTCAAATAACTCTCATGTTCTCGGGCTGGGGCACGCGGTTTATCGACGCCGACAATGATGGACTGCGCGACATCTTTGTTTCGCAGAGCCACGTCCTGGATACAATCGAGAAGACCAATCCCTATCTTAAGTACAAGCAATCACCGCTCTTGATGCTGAATACTGGCAAGGGATTTGTGAATGTCTCGGCAACCGCTGGACGAGCTTTTGCCGGAGCCATGTCCGGACGAGGAGCAGCATTTGGCGATATTAATAATGATGGTCAGATCGACATTGCGATTGCGGCGTTGGATGGGCCGCCGCTTATCCTGCGCAACGATGGTACGAAGAATCATTGGATAGGCTTGTCTTTGGTGGGCTCAAAATCCAACCGAAATGGAATTGGTGTCAGGATAACGGTTGCAGATGGCGCCGGTAAGAAACAGATTTTTGATGCTAACACTGCCGGAAGCTACTTATCCTCGAGTGATCCGCGTATAGTTGCAGGCCTTGGAAGTGCTACCACAGTTCAATCCTTGAAAGTGCAGTGGCCGAGCGGACGTGTCCAGGTCATTACCGGTCCGCCGATCGATCGTTATCTGGTAGTCAACGAGGCGGATGCGCGTTGAAAACTGGAGCGCGGGAGTCTCGCCGCTGCTCGGAGGGCGGTAAGCAGGAAGCAGAAGGCAGAAAGTAGAAGGCAGAATGAAAAGAGATCTGTTCGATTAAACTTGGATTCGCGAAACTCAAGACGGCTCGATATAACTTATTCAAATGTCTATAACTAATGGTCGGCGCATTCGCGTGTTCCGCTTGCTCCTCCTGTTCTCGGCTCTCTGTCTGTTTGGGTGGTTGTCATTTGGTCTCGGACAAACCCCGGCAAAAAAACCTGAGCAGCAGCAAGGTGTTTCAACAGGCACCCCTCTCAATTACGCATCTCGCCGCACTGTCGGCATCACCGACCCGAAAGCCCCCATGGTCTTCGAGGATGTCACGGACAAAACGGCCATGGCAAATTTCAAGCATCGCTCGGGTAGTCGGGCGAAAGACTACATTTTTGAAACGCCTTCAGGCGGAGTGGCAATGTTCGATTACGACGGTGATGGCCTCGTGGACATCTATCTCGCGAATGGCTCGACCATCGAAGCAATGCAGGGCAAAGAGAAGGCGCCACGAGCAGCTCTTTATCGCAACCTGGGGAATTGGAAGTTTGAGGATGTCACCGACAAGGCCGGTGTGGCGAACGATCGTTGGGGATTTGGAGTGGCCGTCGGCGATTATGATAACGATGGCAGACCAGACTTGTATGTAAGTAACTTCGGTGTTTCCAGACTCTACCATAACAATGGCAACGGCACGTTTACAGATGTAGCTGAGAAGCTGGGCGTAGCTCGCAAAGGTTGGAGCACCGGTGCGAGTTGGGGTGATTACGACGGCGATGGCCGGCTGGACCTTTTCGTGCCGGGGTACGTGGAGATAGATCTAAAAGATCTGCCCCCCAGTCCGAGCGAGGCCGGAAAGCCCGGAGGAGTAGGACAGAACTTCTGCCAGTTTCGTGGGGTGCCGGTAATGTGTGGACCACGCGGGCTGCCCGGGGAAGGCGACACTCTTTATCATCAAAAAGCGGATGGCACCTTTGAGGACGTCAGTATCAAAGCGGGCGTGAACGATCCACAAAAGTACTACGGGTTCAGCTCGGCATTTGTGCACGTTGACGATGACAAGCTGCTCGACCTGATTGTAGTTAATGACTCGACGCCGAAGCTGCTGTATATAAATAAAGGTGACGGTACTTTTGAAGAAGTGGGCTATCCTTCGGGTATTGCGTTGAATGAAAATGGACGTGAACAAGCCGGCATGGGCCTCGCGATTGGCGACTATGATAATGACGGACGTGTTGATTTTCACATCACAAACTTTTCAGACGATTCGAATGTGCTTTATCACAATGACGGTGAAGGAAATTTTACCGACGTGACTTTTCAGGCGGGCCTCGGAGAGGTGACTATTCCATTCCTCGGCTGGGGCACGAGCTTTCTGGATTACGACAACGATGGCTGGTTGGATATTTTTGTCGTAAATGGGCATGTCTATCCTGCGGTAGACGAGCACCAGTGGGGCACAAGCTTTGCCCAGCAGCCGCTACTCTTCCGGAATCTGAAAAACGGTAAGTTCGAGCGGGTTGGGGCTGCGCCGGGCAGCGGCCTCGCGTCGGCCTGGTCCGGTCGAGGGTTAGCGGTCGGGGATCTTGATGGTGATGGAAGGCTGGATCTTGTTTTAAACAATTTGGACGGAAAGCCTTCCATTTTGCGAAATGTCACTGCTACATCGGGTCACTGGGTCAACCTGCGCCTGGTTGGTGATGTCGCACGAAAGAGCCCGCGGGATGCCATAGGGAGCATTGCGTACCTGACAAGCGGTACAATTCGCCAGCGCCAGGATGTTGTCAGCGGCGCCGGTTACTGTTCACAGAATGACATGCTGTTGCACTTCGGCCTGGGAGCGGCCACCAAAGTCGACAAACTCGAAATCCAGTGGCCCGATGGCACAATTGAGCTCTTCAGTGTGCCCTCAGTCGACCGAACGATTACCATTGTGGAGGGCAAAGGGGACGCGAAGTCTCCGTGATCTCCTCTCCGTGGTGAAGTTGCTGAGAAAAACATACACCACGGAGACACGGAGAGCACTGAGAAGCCTTTTCCCGACAGACGCTGAAAAGCGTTGCGTAACCTCAGTTTGCATTCGTCTTTGCCAACGCTTTCAGCGTTAACGGGTTCCTGAAGGACATTTGCTACCCAGAGTCTTCGCTGCGCTCCAACCCTGGGCTCGAATTAGCGAACCCTTCGGCGTTGCGATGATGAGAATTGGAAAATGAGAAATGGAAAATATGGAAAATGGTAAATGTTAGCCTTTCCTAACCCTCAAGCTACTGAGGATCCGGAGCATGAACAACGTGCGACGTCTTGATTTGAAAAAGGCGCAGGCCGCTCGCCTTAACACAATCCGCGATATCAATCGGCAGATCGTGTTGAATTATGTGCGCGAGCGCGAGCCTATTTCGCGCGCAGAGATTGCTCGTGAAACACAACTTCAGCGGTCCACCATCTCGGCCATTGTCGAAGACTTGAAGACGGAGGGCCTGGTTGAGGAAGTGGGGGAAGGCGAGTCCACCGGAGGTCGTAGACCCACCTTACTAAAACTCCGAACTAAGGGACCAATCGCGATAGGGGTCTCGATAAACCCAACCTGCACAACCATCGCCACGAGCGATCTCGCAGGGCGGCTGGTTGACCAGAAGGAATTTCCAACTGATCCTGATCCGGCCGTGACTTTGAACAATGTGATAGCCACGGTTCGGGATTTTACCCGGCGAAATAAAGGATCGATCGAAGGCATCGGTGTCAGCCTCCCAGGTTTAGTCGATCCTTCGACGGGCACTGCGATTTACATCCCCTACTTTAAGTGGAGGGATCTCCCGGTTGCTCAGTTGATCTCCTCAGGCGTAAACCTGCCGGTGGTAATGGACAATGATGCCAATGGGGTTGCCCTGGCCGAGCTATGGTTTGGTCGTCCCGAGGTGACCGACGCCAGGGATTTCATTATGGTCCTTGTGGCCGAAGGCGTCGGCACCGGGATTATTTTTGACGGGCAGGTCTACCGGGGCCAACGCGGCGCCGCCGGAGAGTTTGGACATATGGTTATCGGCACGAATGCTCCCGTACCCTGCTCGTGCGGCAATCGTGATTGCTGGGAGGCTTTCGCCTCTGAGCGGGCTGCTATTGCTCGATACATGAATTTGCAAGGTGAGCAAAACACGGCGCAACTGGATTTTCGATCTCTGGTTGATCGCGCGATTGCCGGTGAAGCCAACGCCCGGACTGCCCTGGTCGAGACGGCCTACTATTTGGGCGTGGGAATATCAAACCTGATTATCGGCTTCAGCCCTGAAGCTGTAGTTGTCGGCGGCGAGATTGCCCGCGCGTGGCATCTGGTTGAGAAAGCCCTCACTGACACAATTGAGCGCAGTGTCAGACGAGGATTGCCTTCGGCGACAATCCTTCCTTCCACCCTGGGGGAAAACCCCACGCTTAGGGGCGCTCTAAGCCTCGTTCTTGCGGGCAAATTCGCTGCGGCCTTTGCCGCCTAATCATTCCCTATCGCTCCTTGAGTGGTCCAGTTAATTAGTCTCTTTCCGAAACAATTAAAAAAGCATTGACACCCTCTGGAATCTATACTAAATACTTCGTTCACTTAGACAACAAACTGTCTAATTCGTTCTTGCCCAGTTTCTTTAGCATTCAATTGGCGTCCTGAGTCAGGAATTTGCCTTAACCTTGCGCCAAAGCACGTGAGTTGCGTGTTGGCTGCCTTTAAACAGCGGTACGAACAGGAGCTCTCTTACCTGGAAACAGGCTGGTGTGCTCCTATATCTCTTTCACGGCACACGAGGAACTATCTATGAGAAAGCCACGACTCGCCACGCAATTTTGCCCCCTCCTCTTTGTATTTTTGGTTTTTGCAGCGTCCGTGTTTGCGCAGAGTAATAAAGGCAGCATAGTGGGCACCGTAAAGGACCCCAATGACGCCCTTATTAAAGATGCCAAGGCGACGATCATCAATTCCGCAAACGGCGAAGTGCGCGAGGCTACTTCGGGCGATGAGGGTACCTTCACCGTAACCAATCTCGAGCCCGGCAAGTACCGCGTCTCGGTTGATGCCAGTGGTTTTCAAACCGTCGTTTTTGAAGAGGTTACAGTTCAAACAAATTCCCGTGTGCCGCTCGAGGTCAAATTTACAACCATCACCGGGGGGGCCGGAACGGTTACGATCACCTCTGAAGCCGCTCCGCTGGTAGAGAGCGAAACCAGCGTGCGCGGCGACCTGATCACAGGCAAGCAAGTCACTGACCTGCCGATCTCGCAACGGAATTTCACTTTGCTCGCCACGCTGTCGCCCGGAGTTACGCGTCCTGTCGTAGGCGTCATCGGCGGCGGCGGTAATTTCGAGTCCGGCGGTAACCCCGTTGGTACATCGACAGAGTCAACTCGCTTCCGAGAGTCTGGCGGTTCGGTACTCGTTGTGAACGGAGCGCGGCCGACGAATAACAACTTCAGCCTCGACGGCGTGGACAATAATGAGGGCCAATTCGGGCAGATCGGAATTTATCCGCCGCCCGACGCCATTGCCGAGTTCAAGATTGAAACGAGTGTTGCGCCCGCGGAAGGGGGCCGCGCAGGCGGCGGTATTATCAGCGCCACAACACGCTCTGGTGGCAATCAAGTCCACGGCACCGCGTACGAGTTTTATCAGGGGCGTGTCCTTAGCGCTCTCAGCCGAACCGAGCGCGGCCGCCCATTTATTCCAAACCGCAACACCCACCAATTTGGCGGTACTGTGGGCGGGCCGGTTTTCCTGCCGCACCCCGGCGAAGGCGGTCCAATGGTTTATGACGGACGCAACAAGACGTTCTGGTTTTTCTATTACGAAGGACAGCGTAATGCCACCCCTTCAACAACCAATGACTTCGGTTTTGTTAGCATTCCGACGGCGAAGATGCGCGTCGGCGATTTCAGCGAATTGCTTCGACCCGGTACCTCGAGAAACTTCAACCTCGCGAATGGCACTACGGTAACTGCTCCAATCGGGACGGTCTTCTGCCGCAACGGTGTTCCCGCCGGCGGTAACGATATACGCAACTGCGGGCAAACACTCTCACCGGCTGCTTTGAACGTCTTGCAGGCTTATCCCTTACCAACGTTGACCAGTAGAATATTTGATAACTACGCCACTAACCGCAAAGAGAAGTACAACCGCGATGGTTATGGCATCCGGCTTGATCACAACATCGGCACGTCTGACTCGATCTTTTTTGCTTATAGTAAAGACAAGAGTTCTCGAGCCCGCGATAACAACTTCCCGCTCGGGAGTTCGCCTACCGGCAACGATCTTCCCTCCGGCTTCGGCGCCGGTAACGAGTTCGGCAACTCACGTGGCGTCCGTTTGAGTGAGACACACACGTTTTCGCCGACGGTAATCAATGACGCGCGCTTCGGTGCAACTCAAGTTAAGATCGGCATCTTCAACACAGGCGTTGACGGCACTCTTGGATACAGCCCATCAATCTCTTCACAGCTGGGCATACCCAACGCCAACGTCTGCGGCCTGTGCACTGGTTCCATCCTGTTGGGAATTGAAGAGCCATTCCAGGGTGGCCGCCAGAATCAGCTGGAGTTCATCGGCGATGGTGGACCATTCTATTTTACTTCGAATAACTTTAGCCTGGCCGATTCTGTCACAGTCATCAGGGGTGTCCATGCTTTCAAGTTTGGTGGCGATCTTCGCGTCCGCCAGAACAGTAACTTTGATGGAGGGCGCGCGGGTGCTATCAAAGGGCAGTATCAGTACGGCACAGGTGTTGGGGGCTTTCTTGCCGGCAACTACAGCGGGATTGGTATTGGCCCGCAGGATTCAGGTTCCGGCGCAGCGAACTTCCTTTTAGGTTACGATCCGGCTTTCGTCAGCCGCGGCAACCCCGGCACGCCGCCTTTCTTATCTAACAAGGAGATTTCCTTCTTCGCTCAGGACGACTGGAAGGTCAACGCGAATCTGACGCTTAACCTCGGCTTGCGGTACGACATTTTTACTCAGCCGACGGAGCGTTTCGATCGGCAGACAAATTACAACCCGACCAACGATACGCTGACCCGCGCCGGCGACACGGCGCCGCTTGGCCGCGACCTCGTCAATAGTGATAGGAATAATTTTGGACCATCCCTCGGCTTTGCGTGGAGCGGTTTAAAAGCTGACAGGACTGTCGTAATCCGGGGCGGCTACGCGCTGAAGTACGCGGTGGACACACCCGGCATCCCCGGTATTCTGGCTGCTAATCCTCCTGGAGGGGCAGGCTACTCCTGTAGCCTGACCCAGTACGGCACGGCGGCGTGTCCGCAGCTTCCGGCCTTTTTCAGTCTCGATACAGGGATCCTGTTTCCGCAAACTAACACCAGCATTACTCCAGGACAGACTTTTGCCGCACCAGTGGGCACAAATCTTGTCTTTGTTGATCCCAATATCAAGAACGAAATGTTCCATCAGTATAACTTAACCGCGCAGTGGGAATTCCGTCCCAACTGGCTCGCTGAAGTTGGCTATGTGGCCAGTCGCGGACGAAATCTATTAGTGGTTAAGAACATTGGGAACAACGGCAGCGGCTTCCCAGGCTCGCGTCAGGTAACGACCCACAGTACCGTTCAGGAGGTCCAGTACAACGGCAAGTCCTGGTACGACTCGTTCCAGTCGAAACTGGAAAGACGGTTTACAAAAGGTTTGTCATTGATCTCTACCTACACTTGGGCCCACGCTCTTGACAATTCGCCTGGCAACTTCTGCACTGGTGGTACTGGTCCAACGACCTGCGGTTTCGCGAACCCGTTGCGCCCCGACCTCGACAAAGCGAGCGCGGACTTTGATGTTCGTCATAGATTCACCTTGGCGGCAGTTTGGGAACTTCCTTTCGGTAAGGGACGCCGCTGGGCCGGTAACGTCTCGCGCCCCGTCGACCTCTTGATCGGTGGCTGGCAGGTAAACACCAACATCACTATTCAGAGTGGTCCACCCTTCTCCATCCTGGCAAATGGCCGGCGCGTCGATATCATTTCCGATCTCAATGCTTGCACGACGGGCACGGCTAAAACGTTCCAGGGTCTGGTTCTGTGCCCGGCACGAACTCTCGTTTTTGCTGGCGACCCCCCCACTGGACCAAAGTTCGGCAACTCCGGTCGCAACGCTTTCCGCGGCGCGCGGCAAGAGTATTTTGATGCTTCGCTGTTCAAGAATATGCACCTTACCGAGACATTCAATATTCAGTTGCGCGCGCAAGCTTACAACCTGTTCAATCACTTGAATGGCTTCCGTCCGGTCAACGACCTGAATAGCAACAATTTCGGCAGAGATACCTCCGAACAACGCCGGCGGCAGCTGGAATTTGGACTTCGGCTGATCTTCTAAAGCGGCTCGAACAAGTCGCCTTAACCTGACGATGGCGGGTGTCCTGGTTTTTTTGGATTCCCGCCATTGATTCTTTACTCTCGCGGCCCAATTCGCGTATCCGAGCGGCGTCTCAATTGATAACGAAGCTGTTGGCGTGTGGCGCCGCAAACTAACAGTTTGCGTTACAAAGAGAGCGTTTCCAAGAGACGACACCGCATGGCTTGAACTTACTTTTGAAAGAGGCTAAGTTGATCGGCAATCACGGACGTTACTCCGAAGAAGTTTTTATTTCCCCGCGAGTGAAGCGGGCAGGCAGCTTCAGAAAATGTTTATGTGCGCCGGAGCAAAGAAGTTAATCCCCGGGATCTTGCCTCTGGCGCTTGTCTGCACACTTTCGATTTCCACGTCCTGGGTTTACAGCCAAAGCTCTTCGATCCCCGCAACACAAGTTGCGCAAGTCGTGGCGCAGGTGCGGTCAGTAGGTCCCGGCGATCCGATTTTGGTCCAGGCAGTTGTGGTGGGTCAGTCGCTCACGCGCGAGGGTCGTTTTGCAGAGGCTGCCGAACTTTTCGGTGCAGTGCTTGAAAAGACTCCACACGATGCGCGCGCTCTCTACGGCGCGGCGCTGGCGGCTTTCAATCTTGAGCGGACTGCCGAGGCTGAACGGTTCGCCCGGGCCACCGTCGAGTCGTTGCTTCCTGACTTGCCGCGTCCGCCCCGAAACCTGTCGATCGAAAAGCGACTGCAAGCGGCGGATGCACTTGTGCTTGCGGCTGTTGTGCTGGCTGTAAGAGGAAACGAGTCGGGTTCATTGAAATTTGCCGAGCAGGCCGCAAGCATCGCACCGAATCACTTCGATGCCCAGTTTACCCTGGGGCGGGCCCTATTCGGCGCCGGAGATTATTCCGGAGCGGCGAAAGCGTTTCGCAAGGCAGTATCGCTCAACCCTGACAACACTCGCGCTTTGTTTTTTCTTGCAACTTCGCTTGAGCGCACGAACGATGCTGAAGGGGCGCTGCGCTTGTACCGCGAGTTGATCGCGAAACAGCCTCTGGCCGCTGAAGGGCACCTCGGTTGCGGAATCCTGCTTGTCAGACGTGGCGGCGACGAGGCCGTAGAAGGTCTCAGGGAGTTGGAACGCGCTATCACCATCAATCCGAATCTGTACGAGGCACGAATCGAGCTGGGACGCGCCCTAATCACGCACGGACGCGCAGGTGAATCAGTAGCGCACCTGGTCCGCGCGTCGGAGCTTGCCCCGGGCAACCCCGAACCTCACTATCAGCTTGCGCTTGCCTATCGTCGTCTCGGACGCAAGGAAGAAGCGGCGAAAGAAGAAGAGATAGTGAAAACGATTCACGAGAGCCGGCGCTCAGGCAGGTCCCTAAACGATCGCGTCATGCCTTAGCCCATATATTCTGTGTGAGACTGCCATTGTCCAAAATCCGTTGTCATGTTCACCGTCTTGCCTGGACGCTGACAATCCTGATGTCTGTGCTCGGCACTGGTCGGGCAGCATCCAGGATCGCGGAGTGCAATGACCGCGACAAGAGATCTAGCGTGATTCGTTCCGCGGATAAAGCCGGACTTACTACGGTATGGTTACAGGGCTCTCGCACCTCGACGCAGTCAAAAACAAAAACAACCCGGGCAGGTGGGTCATCTCGCCAGCGAGAGGCGACTTTGCTTTTGCAGGCAGGCAAGTTGCAGGAAGCAGAAGCATTGACGCGCGCGCTGGTGGCAGCCCAGCCACGCGATTCGGATGCTCGCGCATTACTGGGTGTGATCCTGGACCAGTTAGGTCGCTCCGGCGAGGCCGAGCAAGAGTATCGACAAGCCTTGCGTCTGGACCCGCAGTCACCAACCGCGCTCACAAATCTCGGCGTTTTGCTCGCCCGCACGAATCGTACGGACGAAGCTATCCAGGCGTTCAAAGAAGCATTGGTGATGGCTCCGGATCATGTGCAAGCCATTTCAAACCTGGCATCTATTTACCTTGCTCGCAATGACTATGTTCACGCGACGCCTTTGCTTGAGCGAGCATTGCGCCTGGACGCATCAACGGGAAATAAGACTGCTAACCTGACGCTTCTACTTGGCGTGGCGACCTGTTACGCGCACATCGGACGAGAAAAGGATGCCGCCCGGGTCGCGAAACAGATTGAAGTTGCCGCGAGTGATAACCCAAGTGCGTTATTCACGCTTGGACTGGGTCTTGCGGATGCGGGTGACTACGAAGACGCCGCGCGACTTTTTGCCCGCACCGATGTCCTGCGGCCGAATACCTACGAGGTGCTCTACAATCTCGGGGTTGCTCTGTTTAATCTTGATCGGCTGGATGAGGCCAGAAAGGCTTTGCAGAGCGCCGCAACGCTGCGTCCGAGCGAGCCGGAACCGTTTTACCGGCTGGGCTTAATCGCTTCGGCCCGGGGCGAGAGTGAGAACGCTATAGGTCTTTGGCAGCGAGCCCTCCTTCTTCGTCCGCTCAATCCCGAAGCACAGTTCATGATCGCTGAAGAGTTGTTCAAAAACCGGCGCACCGATCGCGCGGTGCCGTTTTATGAGCGGGCGGTAGAACAGGACCCCACCAAGGTCCTTTATCAGATCCGCCTCGGCGTCGCTCATTTTCGCAATCGTCACTATGCAGAGTCGCACGCAGTATTTGAGCGAGCTCTAAAGCAGTTTCCCAATACTGCCGTGCTCTATTTTCTGGCCGGCTATGCCGCGCGCGCGGAAGGTCTTTATGATGACGCACTAACGTCCTTTCAGAGGGCTGCGCAACTAGATCCAGATAATGTAGATGTGCTCGCGAACCTGGGTTTTATCTATTTGGAGCGGGGCGACTACAGCAAGGCGGAAAGGCTGTTGCGAAGGGCTGTAGCTCTTGATGCGAAACACTTCCCGGCGCATTACGATCTGGGGCGGATGCTTGTTAGACTTAAGCTCTACGATCAAGCAATCCCGATTCTGGAAAAGGCAGCAGCTATCGGCGGAAACGATCCCGGCGTCCACTATCAGTTATTCACAGTGTATTCGCGATTGAAACGTAAAGCAGATGCCGATCGAGAATTGGCTATATTCAAACGCCTTGAAGAGGCCAGGAAAAACGGAGCAGGAGACAGTGGTGGAAGCGCCACCCTTGAAACCCCTGAACCGGGAACCAGGGGGTCTCAATCAGCCGTATCCCCGGCAAGGCCCTGACCGCAGCTAGTACATATCCTGTTGATTCGCGAGCGGAAGTATGATCAATTCTAATTCAAAAACCGCGGTTGCTTTGTTTGGCGCAGTTCTTTGTCTTTCTCTGGTGACTGCCGGGAGAGGTAACCATGGCTCAGCAGAATCTGAATACGCCGAGGAGATCTCGCGGACGTATGATTTCAGATTCGGGCCAAATCCATTTTCTCCGAGTAACGCAACCACCATCACCGGAACCTTTATTCCCGGTGAAAAATTCATCTCATCGAAACGCTGCGGCACGTGCCACACGGACGCGCATGCACAATGGCGGCAATCAGCACACGGCAATGCCTTCCGGGAGCCTTTCTATCAAAAAAATGTAAAGGATCTTCAATCGCAGCGCGGAATTGAGTTCACACGCCACTGCGAAGCATGCCACAACCCCGCTGCTCTCTTTTCCGGGGCGCTGACAAAAGATGCAAAAGTCAAACGTCCATTTGACGACGACGGTGTCTCATGCATTTCGTGCCACTCGATTCAGTCTGCAACCGGGCGCGGCATCGGCGGCTATGTAATGGGTGAACCGGCACTGCTCGTGAAAGAAGATGGGACTCGTTTGTTGGATGTTAAAGATCAGGAGATTCTGGATGATATTCCCTCGCACCGGCGGGCGATGATGCGACCATTACTGAAATCACCCGAGTTCTGTGGCGCCTGCCACAAGTCCCAGGTGCCTCGAGAGCTCAATGATTATAAATTCCTGCGTGCTTTCGCAGTCGGCGACGAGTATCAGATGTCTTCGTTTTCCAAAGAGTCGCCTCATCCTTACTACGTGCGCGATAAGGAAACCTGTAATTCGTGTCACATGAAGCGTGAAGCTGCACCTTTGTTTGACGTGTCCGCGAAGGAAGGAAAACTCGCTTCGCATCGTTGGGCAGCAGCCAATACAGCCATACCGGTCTTTTACAAGTGGCCTGAGCAGTTAGACGCGGTAACAAAATTCCTGGAAAACGATGCCCTGGGAGTTGATATCTTTGCTATCCGGCGCCACACCAAAGGCACTGGCGCCGAGGAGTTCATTGCTCCACTGAACCGAAATAGTTTCACGATCACACCCGGTGATCGAATAACGGCGGAAGTCGTGATCACCAACAAGAACATCGGACATTCGTTCCCGCCGGAATTAAGAGACTTTTATGAAGCATTTGTGGAGTTTGTTGTCATCGACCAGGCTGGGAAAACTCTTTATCAATCAGGATTCATCAAGCCTAACGGATATCTGGACGAGTCAGCGCATAACTACAAGACTTACCTGGTGAAGGGCGACGGCTCATTCAACGACAAACACCACATCTGGCGAACACGTGCTCTTGCCCAGAACAATCAGATCCAATCAGGGCGCTCCGATCTCGTGCGTTACCAGTTTCGAGTTCCCGACAACGCACAACAACCACTTACGCTTCGTGCCCGGCTGCGCTATCGCCGGTTCACGCGGGTATTCAATGATTACGCGTTGGGCAAATCACTCGACTATCCGATCGTCTCGATGGCAACAGCTGAATACATGCTGCGAGTTGGCGAGAACACTCCCGTGCCGGCCGCCGACATACCGAAGAATGCCATGCCTGACTGGCGGCGATGGAACAATTACGGGATTGCCTTAATCGATCAGCGACAATATCCGCTGGCAATTGATGCTTTTGTGCACGCCGCCGCGCTGGACGCAAAGTACCGCCAGATGGCTCAAGTGAATCAGGCTATAGGCTTACTCGAGCTCGAACAGTACGCGGAGGCCGCAGCCATTCTGGATGAAGTGCTTCAGGACAACCCGGCAAATACGCGTGCGCTCTTCCAACGAGCTCGCGTGTTCATCAGACGCGGTCAGCTTGATGAGGCGGAACGCAATCTTCGCCAGGTGCTGGCAGCGTTTCCGCGGGACCGCGTCTCGTGGCAACAGGTTGGTGAACTCTGCAAGATCAAGCGGGATTACAAAGGTGCGCGGGAATGCTATGAGAATATCCTGCATATCGATCCGGAGGATTTGGGTGCTCACTACAATCTCATGCTGGTCTATCGCAAGATCGGCATGAACGAGGAAGCCAAACGCGAAAGCAAGATCTTCGCCGACCTCAAGGACGATCCATCAGCTTTGCCACTGGCGAATTCGTTTCTTCGGAGGCATCCGGAGATGAGCAATGAAAGCGTCTTCTGGCATATACATGAGCTAAGTCCTAATTCCGGATACCAGGAATAATCTTCGTAGCATGAATCGTACTTTGCAGGGCGCTATCGGCGCGAGCGCCGCCTTTAGTCTCTTCATCGCTTTCGCTTTAACAGCAGAAATTAGTGGCGCCGCATTTCAGAAACGCAGCGCCAGCGCCGCTCGGCGAGCAAAAAAAGCCGATGAGCTGTTCAAGCAGAATTGTGCCCGGTGTCACGGCGCTGACGGCAGTGGGGATACACCTCTCGGCCAGCGGTACCACGCGCCTGATTTCACGGATCCTGATTGGTGGAAGAAAATGAACAACCCGGGCAAACGGAAGTTGGCGAAAATCGTTAGCCGCGGAAAAGAAGACATGCCGGCGTTTGGCAAGAAACTCAAAAAGTCGGACATTAACTTGCTGGTCGATCAGGTGCGAAGTTTCAGGCCGGCAAAGTAACGATGCCGATCGATACTTGTCCTAATTTCAGATGCGCCTTTGGTTTGTCTTTGTGACTTTGCGAGAAACTGTTTTTTGCTGAGAAAATTTCGCGCAAAGGCGCAAAGCACAACCTGAAGTGACGCAAATCGATTTTAATTTAGGGACACCACCTGACGATCTCTTTCCAAAAAATGACAGTAAAACAGAAGACGATCCTCACCCTGACGAGCGTAGTCATCTGGCTTGTCGCATGCGCCGGAGGCTTGTTTGCGCAAGGCGGCCCGCCAATGGTGACCAAGATCGAGCCGCCCTCATGGTGGGCTGGCCACTCTATAAATCCGGTTCGGCTTTTGCTGCGGGGAAAGAATCTTGCTGGAGCAGGTATTCGCCCGACCAGGGCGGAGACACAAACTGCGGACGTTTTGGTTAATCGTGAAGGCACATACGCTTTTGTCAGTGTGCGGATAGCTCGGACTGCACGTCCGGGCAACTATCCGTTAGTGCTGGAAACGCCTCGCGGCAGCGTGACGGTTCCGTTTACAATCGAGCGGCCGCTTGATGCCCGAAGCCATTTTCAAGGTATTAACTCAGACGATGTTATTTACCTGATCATGATCGACCGCTTCGCCGATGGTGATCCTGCTAACGACCTCCCACCGGATTCACCACCCGCTGCCACTGATCGAAAGAATCCGCGTGCCTACCATGGCGGCGACCTGCGCGGCATCATCGCCCATCTCCCGTATTTGAGAGACCTGGGCGTCACTGCCCTGTGGTTGACTCCGTGGTACGACAACTGGAACGGTGTGCACCTCTGCGACCAGCCTTGGTGTCCCAGTACCTATTATCATGGTTATCACGCAATCGATTATTACCGCGTCGAAGATCACTTTGGGGACATGTCGACGTTGCGTGAGTTGATCCAGAAAGCCCACGCGATGGGAATTAAGATTATTCAGGATCAGGTTGCCAACCATGTTGGCTCGCGCCATCCCTGGGTCGAAGAGGCACCCCTCGATGACTGGTTTCACGGCACACTGTCAAATCACCAAAGAAATCGATTCAACAACAGTGCCCTACTATCCCCCCATGCGACCCAGGAGGAAGTTCGCAACACGCTGGATGGTTGGTTTGGCGATGATCTGCCGGACATGAATCAGGAGCAGCCGGAGGTTGCGCGTTATGAAATACAAAACGCTCTCTGGTGGGTGGGCATTGCCGGCATCGACGGGATTCGCCAGGACACGATCCAATATATGCCGCGCAGCTTCATTCGAGATCTGTCAAACGCACTCCATCGCCAGTATCCGGCGATGTGGATGGTCGGAGAAGTATTCGAACGAGATGCCGCCCATACTGCCTTTTTTATCGGTGGCCATGTGGGCTGGGACAATATCGATACGAAGCTCGATTCAGACTTCGATTTTTCCTTGTGGAACTCCTCGCTTCTGGCCTTTACAAACCACCTGCCAATGCGCGTCCTTCGAGACCAGTTGAAATATGATGCCTTGTATCCGGACCCGGCAAAAGTTACGACGTTCATCAACAATCACGATACGATGCGTTTCATGTCACTGGATGGCGCTACCCTTGAAGGCGCCATGATGCATACCGCCTTAATCCTAAGTGTTCGTGGCATTCCACAACTGTATAGCGGCGAGGAGCTTGCGATGGAGGGGAAGGAAGATCCCGATAATCGTCGTGATTTCCCGGGCGGCTTTCCGGGTGACCGGCGAAATGCCTTTACCAGCGCGGGCAGAACACCGACCGAACAGCGGATGTACGAATGGACTCGAACGTGGGTTAATTTGCGCAGGCAGCACTCCTCGATAAAACATGGCCGGTTAATCGATCTTTTTTACGATGACGATGTGTACGTTTTTGCGCGACAAGATAAGACTGAGACTGTGATTGTCGCCTTTAATCGATCAGGCCAAAACAGGGAAGTGACCTTACCGGCAGCATCGATTATTTTACGAGACGGTTCGGGATTGACACCCTTGGTCGGCAACGCGAATGGCGGCCGCGTGGTCCATGGCCAGATCAAGCTCGTGTTGCCGCAGCGGACCGCAGTTGCGTACCAGGTGCATTAAACGGAAACGAAATGAACTTTCCCAGAGCCAGCGGCATTCTTCTGCATCCGACCTCCTTGCCAGGTCCTTACGGCATTGGCGATTTCGGACCGCAGGCATACGCCTTCGCTGATTTTCTTGCCGGCGGCGGGCAAAGTCTTTGGCAGGTATTGCCGCTTGGTCCAACCGGCTACGGCGATTCACCATATGCGTGTTATTCCGCTTTTGCCGGCAACACTCTACTGATTAGCCCTGAAGAGCTGGTGCGGGAAGGGCTGTTGCCCAAGAGTGACTTGTCCGGCCTTAGAACACTCGACTCAGAGCGGGTTGAATTTGACCGGGTGCGCGAGCTTAAAGACGCTCTGTTGGTAAAAGCCTACGAAGCTTACAAGCGAACGACAGATACCGCGCTGCGCAGCGCGTTCGAAACGTTCGCCCAGGAATATGCTGATTGGCTGGATGACTACGCACTTTTCCGCGCGCTCAAGGATGCGCACGGAGGTGTGGCGTGGAACCAGTGGGAGCCATCACTCATTCGACGCGACCCCATAGCACTGGCCCGTGCTCGTGAACAACTACAAGTACAGATCGAGGCCCATAAGTACTACCAGTTCCTTTTCTTCAAGCAGTGGTTTGCGTTGAAGAGCTATTGCAACGAGCGGGACATTAAGGTGATCGGGGATATTCCGATCTTTGTCGCGCAGGATTCAGCCGACGTTTGGACCAACCCTGACCAGTTCAAGCTGGACCAGGACGGCGTGCCGAAAGTTGTTGCGGGGGTGCCGCCCGATTACTTCAGCGTTACCGGCCAGTTATGGGGCAATCCCCTTTACAACTGGGAGCGGATGGTTGCCGATCGCTTCAAATGGTGGATTGCGCGCGTAAAGGCAACGTTGCAACTGGTCGATATCGTGCGGGTAGATCATTTTCGCGGGTTTGCTGCCAGCTGGGAGATTCCCGGCGGCGACAAAACTGCGGAACGGGGCCGTTGGGTTGAGGCCCCCGGTAGGGAGCTGTTTGCCACAATCAGGGATGCATTGGGAGTGCTGCCAATAATCGCCGAAGATCTTGGAGTGATTACTCCTGACGTTGAAAAGCTGCGCGACGACTTTGGCTTTCCCGGGATGCGGATTCTGCAGTTCGCGTTTAGCAGCGATACAAAGAACATCGACTTACCGCACAACTACCATAAGAACCTTGTGGTCTATACCGGAACGCACGATAACGACACGACTGTCGGGTGGTTTCGGAGTGTGGCCGGTGAAGGATCCACGCGGACGGCGAAACAGATTACGCGCGAGCGAAAGTTTTGCATGAGATACCTGAACACGGACGGGGAAGAGATTCATTGGGATTTCATCAGAGCTCTTCTGGCCTCAGTCGCTGACACTGCGATTGTCCCACTTCAAGACTTGTTGGGACTGGGTACGGAAGCGCGAATGAACCTTCCCAACAGCACAGAGGGCAATTGGTCCTGGCGATTTAAAGACAATGCATTAACAGATAAGGTTGCGACACGGCTCAGAGAGTTGACGGAGTTATACGGACGGACGACCGAAAAGGGATAACAAGTGAAACAACTGGTCCACGAAAGTACAAGAGCTATAGAAAGTCCATTTGTTGTGATTTCGTGGATTGCTCTTATTCGTGGGACCTGGTTTTGTGTAATTTCGTGGATCCCGCTTGCTTCACCGCATATACGATCCACGAAATCACACGAAACGGGGCAACGAATTATTGGTCCTGAATCGTAATGTCGAACGATAAATGACAAATGAAAACGCGAACAGCACATATTCGTTCGCGTCCGGCGATTTGGACCTTGGTCCTTCTTTTCATGGTCCTCGGCTCAGCGCTTCCTGCTTTCGCCCAGGCTCCTGAAATCCTGAAGATTGACCCACCGAGCTGGTGGATCCGCAGTTCATTGAATCCCGTGCGACTCATGATCCGCGGTCGCAATCTTCAGGGCGCTCAGGTTCAGATTGTGGGGCGAGGAATGCGAGCGGTTGGGCCGCCGAAGGTGAATGATCGTGGCACGTATGTATTCATCGATGTGGCGATCGCTCCAAACTCGCAGGGTTCACGCACTATCAAACTAACGACTCAGGGTGGCGTCGCGCGCACTTCGTTTGAGATTCTCCCGCAGCTCGGTGCCATCGGCCGATTTCAGGGCTTCTCACCGGCAGATGTTCTCTATCTGATCATGATTGATCGCTTCAGCGACGGCGATCAGACGAACAACGATCCATCGCAGTCCAGGGGTATCTACGATCGCTCCAACAAGTTCTACTACCACGGCGGCGATCTGCAGGGAGTCATCGATCGCTTACCGTATCTGAAAGAGCTCGGGGTCACGGCGCTGTGGCTCACTCCCTGGTATGACAACTACGACCGACCAAATCAGATTGAAACTAAAGAAGGGAAACCAAGCACAGGCTTTCACGGCTATAACCCCCAGGATTTCTACTCTGGTGAGGAACACTTCGGGACACTCGCCAAATTGCGCGATCTAGTCGAAGCAGCCCATCGCTCAGGCATCAAGATTATTCAGGACGAAGTCGTCAATCATACTGGTCCTTATCATCCCTGGGTTGATGACCCGCCAACGGCTACCTGGTTCAATGGCACAAAGGCCCACCACCTCAAGAATGTCTTTCAAACCTGGGTACTGCATGACTCGCGCCCGGTTGAAGAGCTGAAACGCGAAACCATGGAAGGCTGGTTCCTCGACTTTCTGCCGGACTTGAATCAGAACGACCCCGAGGTAGCACGTTATCTTATTCAGAACACACTCTGGTGGATTGGGGTAACCGGTTTAGATGGAATCCGCATGGACACCTGGCAGTACGTGCCGAATACTTTCTGGCATAAATGGACAGGCGCGCTCAAGCGGGAGTTTCCGAAATTCACAGTCGTCGGGGAAGTCAAAGATGGCGACGTTGTTCACACATCCTGGTTCCAGGGCGGGGTTGTGCGCGATGGCGCCGATTCTGGTCTTGATTGTTTGCTGGATTTCCCACTCTTTTATCCCATTCGGCATGCCTTTGCCGAAGGAAAGCATCTCGACGAGGTGCCAAAGACACTTTCGAAAGACTATCTGTACACGAACCCGGACATCCTGGTGACGCTGCTTGGCGGGCACGACGACGGCCGGTTCATGAGCGAGAAGGGCGCTACCGTCGCAGGGTTGAAAATGGCGAATGCATTCATCTTAACCATCCGTGGCGTGCCGCAACTGTATTACGGCGATGAGATTGCCATGAAAGGTCCGGACGAGCCCACGACACGCGGAGATTTTCCGGGCGGTTTCCCCGGTGACAAGCGGAACGCCTTCACTCGAGAAGGACGAACCAGAGAAGAAGAGGATTTGTTCCAGTACATCAGCAGGTTGACGCGACTGCACACGGGACTTGAAGCGTTTCGGACCGGCTCCTTAATTAATCTCTATTCGTCTGAGCAGCAATACGCCTACGCGCGCGCCACGAGGTCCCAAAGCGTTGTGATGGTATTCAACAATGATACCAGGGTGGCAAGTTTGCGAGTTGATGTCAGCCGGCTTGGCATGCCGGAAGGCGCTTTGTTAGTAGATCAGCTTAGCGCCGGCCGGGAAGTTCGTGTTTCAGGTGGCCGGATCAATGTCAACCTGCCTGAGCGATCCACCGCTATGTTTGTCAGGAGATGAAGACAAAACCCTTATCAGAGCAGGTCGCCATCGTCACCGGAGGCGGTACGGGCATTGGGCGGGCTTTTGCCCAGGCGCTCGCCGCAGCCGGAGTGCGAGTGATTATTGCCTCTCGTCGCGAGGAGGTTTTGCGCCAGACGGCGACTGAGCTGAACGGGACGCTCGCTGCCCAGTCTGTGTTTCCTTACGCCTGCGATATTCTCGACCACAATCAACTCGAAGGGCTTGTCACTCATGTTTTCAAGCGGTGGGGTAGCATCGACATTCTGATCAATAATGCGGGGCTTGCTGTGCCTGAGACGGTTGAAGCCATAACGGAAACAGGTTGGAACACCGTATTGGACACGAATCTGCACAGTGTTATGCAGTTAGTTCGCTCGGTATTGCCCCACATGATGGCCGGAGACTTCGGCGACATCATCAATGTCTCGTCTCAAGCAGGGAAACACGGCTATGCGGATGTGCCTTCCTACTGTGCGTCCAAATTTGGCTTATTGGGTTACGCCGAAGCTTTGCGTGATCACGTGCGGAAGGCGGGCGCGAATGTTCGAGTATTTAACTTTTGTCCGGGCCTGGTTGATGTTGAAAACACGGGTCCGGATCAGGCACCCCGTCCAGGGTTTATTCATGTGGCAAACATGGCCCGAACGTTGATGTATGTGTTATCGCTCGATCGAGACGTAGTTCTGGAAGACATCAACATCTACGCAAGGTAGCTCACTTTGGCGTGCGGCGACTTGTCGCCGCTTTTCAAGGTTGAGTCGCGCGGTGGACGAAAGCGGCGACAAGTCGCCACACTCCAAAGGAGTTGAAATGCAAAAACCACGCTTGAGCTTCTGGCAGATCTGGAACATGAGTTTCGGCTTCATGGGAATCCAGTTTGGTTGGGGTCTGCAGCTCGCTAACATGAGCGGCATCTATACCTATCTCGGCGCAAAGCCGGAACAGGTGCCGATTCTTTGGTTGGCAGGGCCCGTGACAGGCTTGTTGGTGCAGCCAATCATCGGGTCGATGAGTGATCGCACCTGGAATCGCCTGGGTCGCCGCCGCCCCTATTTCCTCGCTGGAGCTATCCTCGCGAGCATCGCGCTGTTCTTTATGCCGGATTCATCGGCCTTGTGGATGGCAGCGGGCCTCCTTTGGATTCTCGATGCCAGCATCAACGTCAGCATGGAGCCGTTTCGAGCTTTCGTCGCGGATAAGCTGAATGTGGATCAGCGAACCGCCGGGTTTGTGATGCAGAGTTTTTTCATCGGGATTGGTGCCTCATTTGCGAATGCCCTGCCATACATTTTTCGACGCTACGGGGTCGATGAACGCGGGGTTGGCGCTGCCGCTCAGCCAATCCGCACCATTCCTGCCAGCGTCAGCTACTCGTTTAAAATCGGGGCCGTTGCTTTTCTCCTCTGCGTTCTTTGGACGGTGTTTACAACCAAGGAATATCCGCCCGAGAACATGGAAGAGTTTGAGAAAAAGCGAATTCGGTTAGCTTCGGCCGGCGGTTTCGGAAAGATTCTCGAGATCATCAAAGAACTTTTACGGGAAGTGGCCAGCGCGATGCGCGAGATGCCGCAGACCATGAGGCAACTCGCTGTGGTCCAATTCTTCACCTGGCTCGGATTGTTTTGTATGTGGATGTTTTTCGGTTTGATGACTTCTTATCACGTGTTTGGCGCCACCAGCGAACGAGACCCCCGCTTCACCGACGGTCAGGCCTGGGGTGGCAACGCTTTTGCGATCTATTCGATCACTTGTTTTGCAGTTGCTTTCTTACTGCCGCCGCTGGCCCGCGCTACTAGTCGGAAGACCGTTCATGCAATCGCTTTAGTATGTGGAGCGATTGGCCTCCTGTCCGTCTATTTTATCCACGACAGAAATGTGCTGCTGGCAACAATGATTGGAGTAGGTATAGCCTGGGCCTCGATTCTGGCCATGCCCTACGCGATTCTTGCCGGGGCCATCCCGCCGGCGCGGATGGGTGTTTACATGGGAATCTTTAACTTCTTTATTGTGATACCCGAGATCATTGCCTCGTTCGCGTTCGGCCCGATCATTCGCGCGGTGTTTGGACCAGACAATCCAAATGCTCCCATGTTTGTGGTAATGGCAGGAGGAGCTTTTATGTTGCTGGCCGCAGTTTCGGTTTTGCTGGTGCGGGATGTCGGTGATTCGGACGTTCCGGAAGCGGCAGTTCTTGAGGCGGACAAGAAAGAGCTGTTTACGCTACCTGAGTCGGCGCAGCCCGTGCCAAGCACCGGATTGATTGACAAGAATTGATCGTGCTTTAAGTCGTTATCGATCTTCGTTTTGAACGATGGGCGTTACCAGTGAGCAGGTGAGTTCACTAACAGAGCGAACACGATCCACGAAATTACACGAAAATACGCAAACAGGATTTCGTGTGGTTTCGGAATCGTTTAGTGTTGTTTCGTGGATCATTTCAACGACTTACCGATAACCGGCTGCGAGGCGGAATGAAAGCAAACAAATTTGGCAACGCTTGGTTGGGCACCATTCTCGTCGGCGTCCTGCTGGGGAACGTCGGTCATACCCTTTTCACGGCTCACGGCCAGCAGCGCGACTTCTCAAAAGAACCGGCACGCGCCACACGCGACTGGGTGCGTGATGGAGTCGTTTACGAAATCTATCCGCGCGCCTTTTCACCTCAGGGTAATTTCATTGGGATCACAGAACGTCTCGATACCTTGAAGGATCTGGGCGTGAACATTCTCTGGCTGATGCCCATTCATCCGATTGGCCAGGAGAAGAAGAAGGGAACTATCGGCAGCCCGTATGCAGTGCGCGATTACTACGGCATCAATCCAGACTACGGCACCAGCGCTGACCTCAAGCGGTTGGTAACCGAGGCGCACCGCCGTGGTCTGAAAGTGATTATCGACATCGTCGCGAATCACACCTCGTGGGACAGCGTGTTGATGAAGAACCCGCAGTTTTACGTCCATGATGCCAACGGCCGCATTACTTATCCGCATGATTGGAGCGACGTCGCGGAGCTCAACTACGACAATGCCGAGTTGCGCCGTTACATGACGGACATGTTGAAGCACTGGATTCGCGAGTTCGATCTCGATGGCTTTCGCTGTGACGTGGCCGAGGAGGTGCCCACGGACTTCTGGGAGAATGCGCGCGTGGAACTGGACCAGCTTAAGCCCGACATCGTCATGCTCGCGGAGGGACATAAGCCGGAGTTGCTGGTTAAGGCTTTTGACTTCGACTACTCATGGCCGCTGCACAGCGCCCTGACAAATGTTCTTCAGGGACGCGCAGCCGCATTCGATCTGCATCGGGAATGGGACAACGAGAATAGCGAGTGGCCGCGCGGGTCGTTACACATGCGCTTTTCAGATAATCACGACGAGCGCAGGGCGATTGCGCGTTTTGGTGAACCCGCGGCGCTGGCGGCTTCGGCTTTGATGTTCACTCTCGATGGTGTGCCGCTCCTGTACAACGGCATGGAAGTCGGCGACACAACAGAGTCGGGTGCTCCGGCGCTGTTTGAAAAGCTGCCGGTGTTCTGGCCCATCGCTGAAAGGCGGCCCGAGTATCCGCGCTTCTACAAACAGATGATCGCCTTGAGACGTTCGAGCAACGCGCTGCGACGCGGGTCAGTTGAGTGGGTGAGGAATTCTGACGAATCACGCGTCATAAGTTTTGTGCGGAAAACTCCTAACGAGGAAATGCTTGTAGCGATCAATCTGTCCAATCAGCCATTCTTCGGTTCGGTAGAAGCTGTCGCTAATGGGTTTGTGGATGTCACACCAGACGTGGCGCGGCCCCTGCCACCGGATGCTCCCGCATTGACTGGAGCGCCGAGGAGTCGTGTCGTCGCGTTGCCTGCGCTTTCACTTGACGCATGGGGCTATCGGATCTTTCGGCGATAGAATCGATCCACGAAATTACACGAACTGATTTCGTGTGATTTTTCGTGGTTCCGTTTTTATGGGAAAGAGGACCTCGGCCATCAGTGCCGGGAAAGACCAACGAGCGTCATCGATCGCATCATTTCCTGGTTTTTCATAAACCACCGCCAGACATTACCCGTGCGGGCATTTTCAGCACTCAGCAGGATGATGCCAATGTTAATTCCTATAACATCACTATCGATCCATCCGGTGCCTGGATTAAACGCATCCACAAAACCATACCTTCCGTAAATCTTATCGCCGAATTTTTCGCGCATTGTGCGCAAAGCAGCGGTCGATAATTCCGGCGTAAACATCAGCGAGCCTCCGGCCGCAGAAGGGACTACTGTGCCGTCGATTTCCGGATCTATTGGCGGCCCACCCCAGGCCAGATAACCTTTCGCGCTGTCAGACGCGGTAATACCCCAAACGTTTTCACCATACCCCGGAAACTTGTTAGACAGATTGATACAGAATTTACGATGCGCGAGGGTCGCATTGATCGAATTCTGGAAGTAGTCGATGCGATCCTCGCGGTTTTCCCGTCTGTTCCGGTAATCGACCCAGGCGTGAGCGTATTGATGCATAAACAGGGGGACGCCAATCGTGGTGAAGTAAGCGTATCCTTCGTAGCGGTAGCGATCCCGCCAAAGTGCATACCATGACTGCGCCGGAATGGGATGAGTAGGTGATCCGACTGCAAGCAGATAAAGAATCGTGTCTTCGCTGTAGGTGTCCCAGCGTGGCTTTAGAAACCCAGTCTCTGGTTTCCAACCGTGCGATAACAGCAATTGCTGGCCGTTCAGCATCCAACGAAAATCCACGCGCTCGTAGATCTTGCTTGCGAGTCGCTTAATTTCAGCGTCATCGTGAAAGTACTGCCGCACAGTCAGTACCCCGGCAAGTAGAAGCGCCGTATCGATGGACGATACTTCGCTGTTCCATCGCCGCTCGCCAGATTTGGTATCCAGCCAGTGGTAGAACCAGCCATGCTGTTGAAAAGCGCGATTGGCAAAGAACTGCAATGTGTTGCGGGTGCGCTCCTGCGCTGCTCGTCGCTCGATCCAACCGCGTTCCGCGGCAATACAAAGAGCTGTTAAGCCAAAACCGGTGGCGGCAGTGCTGCCAACGTCCCGGTGGTTGTCGTCAAGGGGTGACGCATCTGTTCGGGCCCGATCGGGAACAAGCCCGGTGTGCGCATCGGCCTGGTCCCAGAAGTAACGAAAGGAACGATGCTGCAGGTCATCAAGAAAAGCCTGGTCCTGGGTTGGTAACCGCGCGTCTGTAAGAACCGATGGAGCAGTTTTGACGGGAACACTTTTGCCCGGACCGGGCGCAGCAAAAAGTAGGAAAACAAGGGCTGTGAAGAACGTCGGCAGGACCATGTGAATGAAGATTCTCGGGATTACAATCCCCCGTTCTAGTTTGTGAGCAAAGGGTTGCAACAACTAAGATCCACGAAATAACACGAACTGGCGCGAAATGTTTGGTTTTACTTCGGGTTATTTCGTGGATCGTAGTTGCCGCCGGGCAAGAGATGCTCAGCCCCAGGACAAACGATCATAGTACGAAGCAGATCTGTTATCTCTCGACCACCTCAAGACTCTTCGTTGTGACATCCTCGGAACTCGAGCCGACCATTACCATAAACTCTCCTGGCTCAACGACAAACTTCATAGCCCGATTGTAGAACCCGAGCTGTTCGGGGCCGAGTGTAAACTCAAGCTGCTTCTTCTCGCCCGGTTGAAGTGTTATTCGTTGAAAACCCTTCAGCTCTTTTACAGGACGTGTCACGCTGGCAGCCACGTCCCGGATATAGAGTTGGACCACCTCGTCACCGGCGCGCGAGCCGATGTTTTCCACGTCGGCCGAGACTTTCACTTCTCCATCAGCCCGGATTCGAGTAGAGCTTAGCTTTAGATTGCTGATCCGAAAACGCGTGTAGCTGAGTCCAAAGCCAAACGGAAACTGCGGCGTCCACGGAACGTCGAGATACTTCGATGTGTATCGATTATTGACCTCCGGAGGCCGGCCGGTATTCATGTGATTGTAGTAGATTGGCACCTGTCCTACTGTGCGCGGGAAGGTCACCGGTAATTTACCGCCTGGATTTACATCTCCGAATAGAATGTCGGCGATCGCATTTCCCGATTCCGTCCCGGCCATCCATGACTCGAGGATTGCAGGAACGTTTTCAACAGCCCAGCCAATTGTGGGCGGGCGTCCATTTACCAGGACGACTATGGTGGGCTTACCAGCGCCTTGGATGGCTTTCACAAGATCCATTTGACGCCCCGGCAGATCCAGCGAACTTCTCGATGCTGCTTCGCCGACCATCTCTTTGGCCTCGCCGACGAAAACGATTGCTGCCTCGGCATTCTTGGCAGCGGATACAGCCTCGGCAAAACCCTCGGTCGACTCCCCGGTTATCTCGCACCCTTTTGCGTAAGTGACCCTCGTTTGCGGCGAGACCTTTGCTTTTATGCCTGCTAACGGCGTGACGGTGTCCTCGTCGCGGCCGTCACCGCTCCACCAACCGAGTGGCGCCCGGTGATCGTCTGCCAGTGGTCCGATCACAGCGATTGACCCGACGGTCTTCTGTAGGGGCAGAGTGTCTCGCTCATTTTTCAGGAGCACCATTGAACGGGCGGCGATAAGACGGGCCGCAGCCCGACTCTCGGGGGTCAGAAACGCATTGCGTTCGAGCGTTTCATCCACGTAAGGGTGTTCAAACAAGCCCAGACGAAACTTGATTCGGAGAATCCGTCGCACTGCCTCGTCGATGATCGCCTGCGAAAGCTTGCCCTCTTTCAAAAGAGCGGGTCCGTTTTGGTTGAACAGTTTGCTGACCATCTCCATGTCTACACCGGCAGTTAGCGCCTGGAGAGCCGCATCTTTCTCGCTTGCGGCGATGCCGTGATTGATGAGCTCTTTGACCGAAGTGTAGTCGCTGACAACAAAGCCGTCGAACTTCCACTCACCTCGCAGGACCTGGGTCAGCGTGAAAGGGTTGGCAGAGGTGGGTACGCCGTTCAGATCGTTGAACGCGCTCATCAAGGTGCCAACGCCTGCATCAACTGCAGCTTTGAATGGGGGAAAGTAAATTGAGCGCAGAGTGTATTCGGACATATCCGTCGTGTTGTAGTCACGTCCACCTTCCGCTGCTCCATAGGCTACCCAGTGCTTGGCGCAAGCCAGTATCCTTCCCGGCGCGCTGTAATCTGTGCCCTGAAAGCCAAGGACCCGGGCTCGCGCGAACGCTGCGCCGAGAAACGGATCTTCTCCAGCTCCTTCGGTGATGCGTCCCCAGCGTGGATCTCGGGCGATGTCCACCATCGGCGCGAAGGTCCAACGCAAGCCGGTAGCGTAAGCTTCTTTAGCCGCGATGGCTGCGGACCGCTCAGCCAGGGAGGGATCCCAGCTACTGGCTTCGGCGAGAGGGGTAGGGAAGATAGTGCGATAACCGTGGATGACATCAAATCCGAACAGGAGAGGAATTTTCAACCGCGACTCTTCAACTGCTGTCCGCTGAAGCTGGTTCGCCCGTTGTGCGCCGCGCACGTTCAGGGTCGAGCCAAGCAAACCCTTGCGGACCATATCCACGTGCTCGGGCCGGAAGTTGCCATTGCCTTCGCCATCGAGCTGTTGCAGCTGACCGAGCTTTTCTTCGAGCGTCATTTTGGCGAGCAGCGCGTTGACGCGGCTTTCCACAGCCTGGCGCTGCGGTGCTGAGGAAGATGGCACAGAGACCATAGCGAGTGCGATTGCGAGGGCAGAAATCCCCATCGTTAGTTTCATTCGAGTTCCTGTTTCTCTATTTGTTCGTGTGATTTCGTGGATCAGCATTTATCTTTGCCAGAACGCAATCCACGAAATCATTCCGCGCAATTTCGTGATTCACGTCCATCTACGCCAAATGTACTATACTTTCAATCCTGCATGACTAAAGCGATGAAATTCTGGATTAGCACACTCATGCCTGGCGCCTTCGTCCTCACGCTCTCAATTGCGTCCGAGATATCCAGCCAAACAAGTAATCTCGTTGGACAGCAAACAGCATCAGTCGCCACTGATCTGAAAAATGCAGCCGGCCTCATTCAATCAGGTAAATCCAATGAAGCCGAAGCGTTGCTGCGACGGGTGATTAGTATGACTCCGACCAATGCCGATGCACACAATCTGCTGGGCATTGTCCTGGACCAACGCGGTCAGACAGCCCTGGCCGAACGGGAGTATCGGACAGCTATCAGACTAAATCCGAGGGGAGTGTCAGCCAGGGCGAATCTTGGGGTCTTATTGGCGCGCACCAATCACAGTGTTGAGGCGATACAGGCGTTTGAAGCCGTGCTCCAGATTGCTCCGGATCATCCGCAAGCGACATTGAATCTTGGCTTGCAGTACGCCGCCGGCGGTGCTGATGCGCGTGCCGTTCCCCTGCTGCAAAAGGCGATGCTCCTTGGCCTGGACAGTTACGATGTTCGCTACCGCCTGGGTGTGAGCCTATTCAATCTGAAGCGTCTGGACGAGTCGGCGACTTCGTTCCAATCAGCGCTGGCGATGGCGGCAAGCGCACCCGACCCCTACTACTATCTTGGCCTCATCGCCTGGGATAAAGGACAGCAAAGTCAGGCGGCAAACTGGTGGGAGCACGCGGTAGCCCTGCGGCCGGAATTTCCGGCAGCGCACTTCATGCTCGGGGAGGCTCTGCGAAAAAACCACCAGGTAACAGGCTCAATTGAGTTCTATAAACGCGCACTTGAACAGGACCCGACGAACTTTGCTTATTACGCGCGGCTTGGAGGTGTTTACATTTCCTTAGGCCAACCTGCCCCGGCGTTGGAAGTGTTTCGCCGCGGCGTCCAGCGCTTTCCAAAGATCCCTGAAGCCCACTACTTTCTCGGCATTGCTGCGCGGGCCGCGGCCAATTACGAGCTCGCCGAAACCGAGTTGCGTGAGTCGCTCTCGCTCGAAGCCGACAATGTAAATGCGCTGGCCCAGTTGGGTTTCATCCTGCTCGAGCGTGATCGCGTGGCTGAAGCCGAGTTAACGCTGAGGCGGGCCATCTCGATAAACGGGAAACATTTTTATGCCAATTACGACCTGGGGCGCCTGCTCGTCAAGTCACGCCGGTATGCAGAAGCTTTACCTATTCTTGAACACGCTGTAACGCTCAAGCCAAATAATCCGGGTGTTCATTATCAAATCTTCATGGCGCTCTCGCGGTTGAAGCGTAAAGACGAGGCTGACCGCGAACTCGCCGTTTTCAAGCAGCTTGACGAAGCCCGCAAAGCTCGTCCTCGGACGGAGGGAGACACCGACGATGACGAGGCGCAGAACCCTTCCTCTACCTCGCAGCCTTAAGTTTAGCCACAGATTACGCAGATTACACGGATCAGAACAGAAGGCAGGTAAAAATCAAGCTAAAAACTCTACTTATTGTTTTGTTCTGATCAGTTTCATCTGCGTTAATCTGTGGCTAGACCTGGTTTTTTACACGAATCAAAAGCTGAATCGTCCCTGGAATTCAATCACTCTGCCTGCCAACGCGCCCGGCGAACGACCAAAATTCGGATCAGTAATGGTCGTACTCGAGCTGTTAAACGGGAATGACTGCAGGTTCAGCAGATTGAACACATTGAAGAAATTTGCCCGGATCTCAAAGTTGGCGCCTTCGCTCAAGAGTCGCGCCAAACCAAAGCGTTTCGACAACGTCAGATCGATGTCACGGTATTTCGGCCCGCGGAAAGAATTGCGGCCGATGCCGGGAAGCAACCCGGCGACCGCGCCGAACCCTGTTGCGCCAATTGTCGAGAAGAATTGAGCTCCGCCTCCGGGGAAATTGCTGCCGGTTATGAACGCCGTGTTGGAAGTGTCAGTGCCCGCACCGCCGAAATACTGGGTGGGGCGCGCCGGGCAGACGACCGGTCTGTTAGTGCTGGGGCAGTTACCGATCACCGGTGTCCAGGGAAATCCCGTGTGATAGGTTGCGATTCCGCTCACCTCCCAGCCACCCAAAATCGCCCCTAGCGCATCTTTGCGATTTCTGAAGAACGGTAGGTCGTAAAGTGCATACGCGACAAAGGAATGCCGAACATCGTAGTCAGATGGTCCACGCTCTTGCCGAACATCGAGAGGAAATGTCGGGTTAGTGGGCGCGCCCACTTCGTCGCTGGAAACTATGTCAATCGATTTACTCCAGCGATAGTTAGCATTGAAGGAAAGCCCATTTGAGAACCGCCGCGTAACTGTCGCTAACAGCGCATTATAGTTTGCGGTTGAATCCGGTGTAGGGAAAAATATACCCGAAGCAAAGAAGGTGCCCGGGTCGTTCGGAAAGATGAACCTTTGGTTTACCAGGCGAACGAGTTTGCGGCTGGCGCTGCCCTGGTACCCAATATCAACCGTAAGTTTGTGCGGCAGTTCGTATTGGCCATCAAATGAATACGCGTACACATACGGTGTCGGAACATCTGCCGGCGCACCGTAGACTTCGACTTGCTTTGTTCCGTTTACGGTATTAGTAGGAATCCCCTGTGAGTTGAAATTCAAAATCAGCGCTGGATTCACGGGATAGCTGAACGGAGTGTTGTTAGCGCCCAGCGCGTAAAGAATTTGCCCGTCGGCAAATGGCGTGCTGAATTCATTGCCGGTCCCGCAGCAGATTGTGTAGCGCGCCTCAAATGGCGGATTGGCACGCGCGTTGGTGAAATCAACCAGCGGAATCCGGTTATAAAAGACACCAAAGCCTCCGCGCAAGACGAGCTTATTCTCCGTGTTGAGTCCGGCAATCTTCTTTGGGCTCCATGCAAAGCCGACGCGGGGCGCAAAGTTATTGCGGTCCGAAGGATAGAGTTTCTTGAGCCCGGTGACGATGCTCGCGCCCGTCAGCTCCTGGCCGCCTGATGGGCCAAGCACCAGATTGCTAAGGATGTTGTCCTTTTCGCTGAGTGGCGAGAAATATTCGTACCGCAGACCGATGTTAAGTGTCAGGTTCGGCCGAAACTTCCAATCGTCATGAGCGAAGAAAGCATACGTCCCGCTGCGGAAATGGCGCTGGGTGAAAGGGGGACCACCGTTCTGCGGGCTTGCCGCGATTTGGTAGAAGAGCGGAGTGTCATTGGCAAAATTCCACGGGCCTCCAAATGTAAACAACGGGCGAGCCGCCCCAACGAGATCATTATTGTCCTGCTCCTTTCGCAGCTCTCCGCCGAAGCTCAAGGCGTGACTTCCCATAACTTTTCTTAACGTATCGCGAAACTCGAATGTGTTCTCCGCAAACACGCCGGGAGTAGTTTCTGAATAGGGAGCACCGAGCTGGATAACCTTGTTTAGAGTCCCTGGAAGGCCGAAAGCCTCGATCTGAATACGCGGAATGCCGAAGTTCGTGGTGCTCGACGATTGCAGCTCATTGAATGCGAATCGGGTCGCATTAAAGCGAGCCTCATTGATCGTGGTGGACGAAAGAGTCCGAGTATAGGTGATGGTGAACAGCGAATTGATCGGGTGTGTCGTCACATCTGCCATCGGCCGGCTGTTTGCCGAGGAATCACTCTGGTCGGCGGAAAATATAGAGCGATAACCGCTTAATGCCAGAGAATCCTTGTTAGTAAAATTGAAATCCAAACGCAGATTATATTGGTTGCCCTTATTCGTGCTGGGGACGGCAAGCTGCGCGAATTGGATATCGGGAATGTTGTCGAGACCTCCGCCAGTTGGATTGCTGGAAAGCACGTACTGTCCCTGCGCTCCCGTGGGCGAGCCGATGTCCAGACCACCTGGCAGCTGATTGCAACCTGTAGCCGTAGCCGAGAATCCAGCGGCAGTGCAAGCAACGGGAACAACGCCAATAATGCGAGGCACAGCTCCTGACGAAGTAAGTATGCGCGTGGCAAGGCTGTTTGGTCTGAGTTGCTGGATTAGCGCGCGGTACTCGGGCGTCTCGACAAAACTATTCACCGTATCCGATATAGTGCTGCGCAGGCCTTCATACGAAAAGAAGAAGAAAGCTTTGTCGCGTGCAAGCTTAAATGCCGGTGGTGGTCCTTCGCCGAACCGTGGAATAGGGAGCGGTCCCCCAAGGCTTCCCCCGAACTGGTTCAGATGCGTGTTCACGCGCACGGGACTAGCGTTATTGAATCCTCCATACTTGTTAAAAGAATTAAGGCCGGCGCTGTCATTCTTGAGAAACAGACTGCCGTGGAACTGATTAGTGCCATTTTGGGAGACTGTCAGGATTTGTGCACCGGAGTTGCGGCCGTACTCTGCGGAGTAGTTGTTGGCAATCACCCGCACCTCTTTAATCGATTCCTGATTGGGCGTAATAACTGCTGCGCCGCCGTGGGTTAAACTGTTAACGCTCGTGCCATCGATCTGAAAGTTATTAGACGTAACTCGCTGACCGTCCGCCGAAATCTGAACCTGGTTTTCGGTTTGGAAGATGGATCTGTTTGACCCACCGGGGCCGGGCTGGTTTGGAAGGTTCGCCGACTGACCGTTGCTGCTGCGCGCACCTTCTCCGAACACGCCGGGAGTCAAGCGAATCAGGTTGTAGGGGTCGCGGCCGAATTGCGGGAGCGTCTGAACCTCTCGAGTAGTAATTGCCTTGTCGATGTTCGCATTCTCGGTGGCCAACGTGGCTTCCGTGTCCTGGGTGACTGTCACGGTAGCACTGACTTCACCGGGTTCGAGTGGAACGTCGATCCCCTGGACGGCTTCGGCATTTACCACGACACTATCGAAAGTTTTTTGTCGATAGCCTGCTTTCTCGACTGTTAGTTTGTATTTGCCTGGGGCCAGGCCCGACAGGCGATAGAAGCCCTCGGCACTGGAAGTCGTCTCCTGGACCTTACCTGTCTCGTTATTGGTCAAGGTGATCTTCGCATCAGGAATCAGCCCCCCACTGCTGTCCGTAATGGTTCCCTGAATGCCGGCCTTGAATTGTGCATTGGCAAGAGTCAGCGGTAATAAAAGAAAAAGCCCGCAGAAAAGAACGCGGGCAAAGGAAGAGAGCGGTCGATGCATTTTGAATGGTCCTCCCTGATCGAAAACCCGTCGCCGGTCATGCGTACCGATCGGCGCCGCACGACGGAAATGGGGCCGGGGAGACGAGAAATTACCGATTATCGGTACACCAGTTCTTACGCACTTTCGCGTAAGGGAAGTTAACTTCTGGGGTGTAAGTATGTCTTCCGCTTAGGGGAATGTGTTTTACTATGCGGCATAAGTACCACCAAAATAGGAAAACTTCAATAGATAATTTGCACTCGGCTCTGGTAATCTTAGGGCATCGATTAAAAGTATTGTGTAGTCCCCGCCCGAAATAACAGGGATAGTCGATGATCGAACGTGGTCCTTGCTGGAGTGAAACCAGCCCTAAACCTTGGACCGTTGGCGCTTCGTTCATGAACGAGGGTGTGTTTGGCCTGAGCCAACTATGGTGGTCCAGCTTTGAAAGCCATTTCAAACTCGTAACGAAGGGGATGATTGATTTATGCGACATGCTACAAAGATTCTGGTATGGAGCTCATTGTTTGCTCTCATGCTTACCACGGGCTGTGTCTCTGGCACGAAAACCAGCACTGGAGGCGAGCGGAAAAAGAAAGGCCCAAACGACCCGGTAGTGATCGGGTTCTCGATGGATACGCTCAAGGAAGAGCGTTGGCAGCGCGACAAGATGCTGGTTGAGAAACGGGCAAACGAGTTAGGCCTCCAGGTTTCCGTCCAGGTCGCAAACGGCGACGACAATCTTCAGATCAAGCAGGCTGAGAACCTCCTCACGCAGAACGTCGATGTGCTGATTGTAGCGCCGCACAACGGCGAGGTGGCGGCGTCCATTGTGGAAGCGGCTCATCGCCAGGGTGTCCCGGTAATCAGCTACGATCGGCTGATCAAAAACAGCGATGTCGATCTTTATGTGTCGCACCAGGTCGTGAAGATAGGCGAAATGCAGGCGCAGTATCTGCTCGATCATGTAAATAAGAAGCCGGCAAATTTTGTCATCGTCGGTGGATCACCGACTGACAACAATGCGATCCTCCTTCATCAGGGACAGATGAATATTCTCAGGCCGGCAGTCGATCGTGGCGACGTGAAGATCGTCACCGATCAGTATGCAAAGGAGTGGCAGGCGAGTGCGGCACTGAACATTGTGGAGAACGCTCTGACGCTGGCAAAAAACCAGATCGACGCGGTGGTCTGCTCGAATGATGGCACGGCGCGCGGGGCCGTACAGGCGCTGGAAGGCCAGGGTCTCGCCGGCAAAGTGCTTGTGTCGGGCCAGGATGCCGACCTTGCTTCACTAAAACTGATTGTGGAAGGCAAGCAGACAATGACTGTTTACAAACCGATCCAGCCTTTGGCTTATGCTGCGGTCGAAGCCGCTGTGAAGCTGGCCCGGGGAGAGAAAGTGGAAACAGCTGACGCCATTGACAACGGCTCGAAGAAAGTACCATCGATTCTGCTCGCGCCAATTGCGGTTGATCGTAACAACCTGGTCAGTACAGTGGTAAAAGACGGTTATCACACGTTGGAAGAAATCTGCGCCGGTCTGCCACCGGAGAAATGTCCTAAATAAAAGTCAAGAGTCGGGAGTCTGGAGTCGGGAGTCTGGAGTCTGGAGTCGGGAGTCGGGAGTCGGGAGTCGAGAGTCGAGAGTCGAGAGTCAAGAGTCGGGAGTCGAGAGTCAAGAGTCTGGAGTCTGGAGTCGGGAGTCGGGAGTCGGGAGTCGGGAGTCGAGAGTCGAGAGTCGAGAGTCGAGAGTCGGGAGTCAAGAGTCGGGAGTCGGGAGTCGAGAGTCAAGAGTCGGGAGTCAAGAGTTTGGAGTCGGGATTTTTTGGCTTGAACCAACGTTGAATCGGAACTCTGGACTCCAGACTCCGGACTCCAGACTCCAGACTCCAGACTCTGGACTCCAGACTCCAGACTCCAGACTCCAGACTCTGGACTCCAGACTCCAGACTCCAGACTCCAGACTCCAGACTCCAGACTCTGGACTCCAGACTCCAGACTCCAGACTCCCGACTCAAGAAGATCTATGTCAGATAACATAAGCGATAAACCGTTCTTGGAAATGCGCAATATCACCAAGACCTTTCCGGGTGTGCGGGCGCTTGACGGTGTGACATTCGATCTCAACAAAGGTGAGATTCACGCTCTCGTCGGGGAAAACGGTGCCGGGAAGTCCACGTTGATGAAAGTGCTTGGCGGTGTCTATCCGTATTCGGAGTACGGCGGAGAGATTCTCCTCGAGGGCCAGGAACAGCGCTTCGGCGGTGTGCGCGATGCCGAGAAGGCCAGGATCGCGGTCATCTACCAGGAGTTGTCACTGGTCAAAGAGATGAATGTTGCCGAGAACATTTTTCTGGGACGCGAGCCGCGCACGCTGGGAGTCATTCGCTGGGAGGAACTCTATCGGCGGGCCCAAAGCTTGCTGAAAGACCTGCACCTCCCGATAGATCCGCTCACTCCGATTCGTAACCTGGGCATTGGGCAACAACAGTTGGTGGAAATCGCGAAAGCACTTTCGCACGATGCGCAGATTCTTGTCCTTGATGAACCAACGGCCGCGCTGACTGATGCTGAAGTCGAAACCCTCTTTGGCATTCTCGAGAAACTGCGCGCGCGGGGTGTAGGAATGATCTATATCTCGCACAAGCTCGATGAAGTGTTTCGCATTAGTGAGAGGATTACGGTTTTGCGAGATGGCCGCACCGTTGGCACTAGTGCCACCAGCGAGTTGAACGAAGCCCAGGTAATTGCCAGGATGGTTGGCCGCGAAGTTGGTGACATCTTTCCCCAGGTCGATCATGAGCGCGGGGAAGTGGTGTTCGAAGTGCGCAACATTTCGGTCGAGGATCCCTTCCTGTCTGGAAGGAAGCTGGTCGACAATGTCAGCTTTTCTGCGCGACGCGGTGAAGTGTTGGGCATTGCCGGTCTGATGGGCGCCGGCCGCAGCGATCTGCTCATGGCCATATTCGGCGCGCACGCAGGTCGCATGTCAGGGGAAATCAGGATCGAAGGCAAGCCTGTGAGGATTACGAGTCCCGCCCAAGCCATCAAGCAGGGCATCGGTTTTGTTACCGAAGATCGAAAACGGTTCGGTCTCGTTTTGGACCAGACGATCCTCAATAACATGACGCTGGCCGGATTGCGACGCATCTCAGGGCGGTTCGTCACCAGTATCGACGCTGAAGCTGCCGCCGGCGGCCGCGCTATGAAGGACCTGCGAGTCAAAGCGAATTCGGTTTTCACGATCGCCGGTACTTTATCGGGCGGTAACCAACAAAAAGTGGTGCTCGCCAAATGGCTATTGACAAATCCACGTGTCCTGTTTCTTGATGAACCGACTCGTGGTATCGACGTCGGCGCAAAGCAGGAGATTTACGCCGAGATTAATCGATTGGCAAAGTCGGGATTAGCAATAGTACTGGTTTCATCCGAGCTGCCCGAGGTGTTGGGTCTTTCTGATCGGGTACTGGTATTGCATGAGGGGCAGGTGACAGGCGAGTTTACTCGCGCCACCGCGACACCAGAAGGTGTAATGGCCTGCGCCACCGGACACGTTCGCGCCGCGTAACGGGTTTGGAAGGAGCAATGACGAAGTGCCTGGTGGGTCAGTTTGATGTCCGATAAGCTTTAGCTTGTCGTAACGCGCGACAAACTAAAAGTTTATCGGACAAGAGTCCTGACTACCGCAAAGTGGAGCGCGATCAGTACAGTACCGCGAGCGAAGCGACCGGATGTTGCACTTCAACCAACTAATTGACTGGCTGCCAATTATGAGAATCACATCGGAGAAGTCGAGTGCAACATCCGGTCGCTTCGCTCGCGGTACTGTACAGACCATCGCATCTTTTTGTGCAAACGGATTATTGGACATTTGTCGTTTGACATTTGACATTTGACATTGAAAAGCAAGCACGCTTGATTTCTTCTCAAAGGTTATTCAATGACCACTCCAGCAAATGAGCCGGTGAACCGTCCGTCAACCACCACCGATCTGACTCCAGTGCCCGGCGAAGCTGAGGTCATAAGACAGACCCGAATCGGAAAATTCAAGATTCCCACGGACGTCCTGAGAGCCTACACAATGGTTTTTGCCCTTGTGGCCATCTGGGTTTACTTTCATTACTCAACCGGGCAGATATTCCTCGAGCCTCGCAACTTCTCAAATCTCATGCGGCAGACCTCAGTTACGGGCGTGCTCGCAGTCGGCATGCTGATGATAATCATCACCGGCCAGATCGATCTGTCGGTGGGCTCGGTGGTTGGTCTGGCTGGTGGAGTTGCGGCGATCGCTCAGGGCTGGCTCGGTTGGGGCCTGGTTCCAGCTGTGTCTGCGGGCATCTTGACTGCATTTGCGATCGGGGCGTCGCAAGGTGCTCTGACAGCCTACCTGAACATTCCGGCGTTCATCGTTACATTGGGCGGCTTGTTGGCCTGGCGTGGCGTGATACTCGGTTTGAGTGGCGGCGAAACGATTCCCTTGCGATTGCAATCCTTCAAAGCGATCGGTCAGAACTATGTGGATTCCCGTATTGGCTGGGTCATTGCCGCCCTCAGTGTCGCCGCAGTGATCTGGTTAGCACTGGCCCGCAACCGGGCGCGTCGCAGGCACGGATTGGAAACACGCGGGATAGCTTCGCTTGCCTTAAACATCGCTCTTCCTTCGGCCGTCATCCTGTGGTTCACCTATGTGATGAATACCTACGAGGGCATTCCAATTCCGGTAATCATCCTGATAGCGATAGCTTTGGCGGGAGCTTTCCTGACCCAGAACACTACCTTTGGTCGCTATCTCTATGCGATCGGCGGGAACCCCGACGCAGCCAGATTGTCAGGTATCAATATCAGGAGACATATTCTGGCGGTGTTTTGCCTCATGGGGATTCTCGCCGGAGTAGCAGCCATAATCTACACAGCGCGGGTTGGCAGCGCGTCTCCCGACGCCGGTCAACTCCTGGAACTGGATGCGATTGCTGCCTGCGTGATTGGCGGCACCAGTTTGATGGGCGGGCGAGGAACTGTTTTTGGGGCGATACTCGGCGCCCTGATCATGGCAAGTCTGGACAATGGGATGTCGCTGATGAGCGTCAAGCCATACATGCAGAACATCATCAAGGGCGCAATCCTTGTCGCCGCAGTAGGTCTGGATATGGCCGGCCGGAAAAGAGGCTAGCGTGGCACAGACCTCAGTCTTTGAGGGTTGAGTGGCATTCGAGCTCGGAAGCAACCCATTTTCCATTCGTCATTTTTCATTTTTCATTTTTCATTTTCTGAGTCTTTATTCGTGTGATTTAGTGGATCGTATTGGCTTACAAGAAGAATTGATCCACGAAATCACACGAAAGAGAAAAAGCAAAAAACCAAATGACAAATGACAAATGACGAATGGAAAATGGTTGCTTCAAGCTCGAATGCCACTCAGCCCTCAAAGACTGAGGTCTGCGCCACGAATGACGAAGTTACGCATCTATGCCGGTCTAATCTTGTCAATGCTCAACTGTGTGGCGTTGTTGGGTCAATCAACTGGCGAGGTTGCGCCCGGGGCTCCGGGGAATGATGCGCATTGGCCCGGCGCCGCCAAAGTTGGATTCGGTACCTCAAACACAGTTCGGTCGAAAGTATGGTTTACGCTCACTGACGGAGTCATGACCGAAGTCTATTACCCTCGTCTTGACGTGCCGAACACGCAGTGCCTGCAGTTGATTGTCTGCACCAAAACTGGTTGCCTGACCGAAGCCGATGATACAAACCATGCCGTTCGCGTCGTAAATTCTCGCTCGCTTTCGTTCCGGCAAATAAACACCGCGAGAACGGGCGCCTATACGATTACCAAGAGTTACGTCACCGATCCGGAACGAGCGTCTATTCTTATTCAAGTCAGCATTGAGGGAACAACCGCGGAAGACCGGGTCTATCTTTATTTCGATCCGTCTCTCAACAACAGTGGCATGCACGACAGCGGCTGGAGCACCGACGATGCGTTGCTGGCCGCGGATGCGAATATTGCCACTGCGCTCATCTCAAACGGCGGATTATCAGAGAGGACTAACGGCTATCTGGGAACCAGCGATGGACTGGTCCAGCTCAGAAACGAGCGCCGCATCGTTTCGGGTTACACCAGAGCAAATAATGGAAATGTTGTCCAGGTGGCACGGATACGCAGACCGAGAAACTTTACAATCGCGCTCGGTTTCGGTATGAACGCAGACCAGGCGCTGACAACCGCCCGGAGGTCTCTGGCAAAAGGGTTTTCAAGGGTGCGAAGGGAATACGAATCGGGTTGGCTCGAGTATCTCAAACCTCTGCGAGCCGCGGCGCCGCCATACCAAAAACAATTCAACATGGCTGCAATGGTGTTGAAGGCCCTGGAAGACAAGACCTATCGCGGCGCCATGATTGCTTCGCCATCGACTCCATGGGGTGGCGGTCCAAATGCGAACGAAGCAACAGTGAGCGGCTATCATGCCGTTTGGGCCCGTGACTTGTATCATGTGGCCACAGCTTTCCTCGCGCTCGGAGATAACGCGTCAGCGAATCGGGCTCTGGACTATCTGTTTAATGTGCAGCAGAAAGCTGACGGGAGTTTCCCCCAAAACTCCTGGATTGACGGCCGGCCGATTGGCGGAGGCTTGCAGATGGACCAGGTTGCGTTCCCGCTTGTGCTTGCCTATCAACTGAAGCGGAGCCAGCGGAATACCTGGTTGAAACATATCAAGCCAGCCGCTGATTTTATTGTTCGTTATGGACCGGCCACGGGGCAGGATCGCTGGGAAGAGAAACCGGGTTACTCACCGGCGACGATTGCCGCAGAGATTGCCGGACTTGTTTGCGCCGCGCGCATCGCCGAGATCAGTGGAGACGCCGAGACTGCGGCCAGCTATCGAAAAGTTGCCGATGATTGGGCAGCCACAGTTGATCGCTGGACTGCAACCACGACTGCACCGGATGGTGTCGGCCATCACTACCTGCGAATAACCGAAAGCGGCAACCCTGACGAGGGCGCAAAGATTGAGATCAATAGCGGCGGTGGAACTTTTGATCAGCGTGAGATTATCGATAGTGGATTCCTGGAACTGGTCCGGCTGGGGATAAAGAATGCCGATGATCCTTTGATTCTAAGGTCCCTCAACCTGGTGGATAAACTTATCAAGGTGAACACACCGGTTGGAGCGGGTTGGTATCGTTACAATCATGACGCATATGGAGAACGATTAGACGGGCGGGGTTATGACGGCCGGACTGGGGTGGGAAGACTTTGGACGTTATTGACTGGTGAACGAGGTGAGTTTGAGCTGACCAGAGGCGATCAGACAGCAGCACGGAACCTGCTGGGTGTAATGAGCAGGTTCGCAAACGACGGTTTAATGCTTTGCGAACAGATTTGGGACGGCCAGGGCGCGGGTTCCGGGCCTCCCGGTTCGGGCACGGGATCGGCTACGCCACTTGCCTGGTCCATGGCCCAGTTCATTCGCCTCGCCGTGAATATTCAGACGAGGCGCAATGTCGAAACGCCTGAAGTTGTCGCTGCCCGTTATCGGAAACGCTCGCCGAGTAAGTAAACACTTCTTCGTGATCTCATCAATAAAAATGTGCACCTACACTTCCTGTTTCCTGAACAAAACCGATCCACGAACTCACACGAAGAAAATTCGGGTTATTTCGTGGATCGTTCCCTGTCTAATGAAAAGACTGCTAATCCTTGCTTGTTGTCTTACCTTTGCTTGCCTTTGCGCAAACGCGCAGGACATCACCACCTTGACAAAGATTGGCCGGGTGGTCGATTTCAGCCGAACCACTAGCGCGGTAACCGTAAACTGTGACGACGGTTCACAGGTGCAACTCACAATCCTTGCGCCTGATCTGATTCGCATTCGGGCAGCTTTTACGAAGCCTATTCCGCCGCGTGACCATTCGTGGGCAATCGACAAAACCAACTGGCCAACTCCGCGCTGGACGTTAACCGAGTCCGCGGATTCCCTAACGGTCGCCACAGAAGAGCTCGAGGCAGTGATCCATCGCACGCCCCTGATGATTGATTTTCGCGATGCTCGCACACACGAGATGATTAATGCAGATGAACAACCAATGGCCTATGACGCCAACGGCTCATTAAAAGAGATGATGTTTGATCCCTCGGCGGGAATGTTTATCGCGGTCTCGAAGAAACTTGGTTTTGATGAACACTTTTATGGTCTGGGAGAGAAGGCCGCGCGGCTCGACAAGCGCCGCAGCTCTTTTATCAACTGGAATTCCGATACGCCTGGGTACAGGGAAGGTCGCGACCCCATCTATCAAACGGTGCCCTTCTACCTTGGACTCGATAAAGGAAAGTCGTACGGAATATTTTTTGACAATAGTTACCGCAGTTATTTTGATTTCGGCAAGTCGTCACAGCAGCGCGCCTGGTTTGGCGCGGAGGGCGGAGAGCTCAATTACTATTTCTTTTATGGCCCGGCAATCAAGAAAATTTTAAGTCGTTACTCCGAACTCACTGGCCACATGCCCCTTCCGCCGCTGTGGGCGCTCGGGAATCAGCAGAGTCGCTGGAGCTACTATCCCGATACGATGGTTGAGGAAGTTGTGCGGCAGTATCGCGCACGCGATCTGCCGCTCGATGTGTTGCATCTGGACATCGACTACATGCAGGGCTACCGGGTATTCACCTGGCATACGAGAAGATTTCCGAATCCAGCCGCGCTGACACAGAAGTTGGCCAGCCTGGGAGTGAAGGTAGTGACAATTGTCGATCCGGGAGTGAAGTATCAGCCTCCCGCTCCAGAGGCCCGATCGGGCGCCAGGCCAAAACCGGAACTTGAACCACAAGATCGAAGTTATTACGTTTTTGATCAGGGAACTGAGCGTAACTTTTTTCAGCGCCGCAAAAGCGGTGAACTATTTATTCCGAAGGTCTGGCCGGGCGACAGCGTTTTTGTTGATTTTACGATTCCGGAAGCGCGCCAGTGGTGGGGTGCTTTGCATCGTGCTTACGCCGACAACGGTGTCGCCGGGATCTGGAACGACATGAACGAACCGGCCGATTTTGTCGATCAGACCGGCAAGAATCAGATCGATGTAGTCAGCTATGACGAAGGCGAGAAGACCACCCATGCCAAGAACCGGAATGTGTTTGCGCTCTTGATGGCCCGAGCGACTTATGAAGGGCTGGCAGCGCTGCAGCCCGAGCGCCGGCCGTATGTGATCACGCGAGCAGCCTATGCCGGGATTCAAAGATATTCGACGATGTGGACGGGGGATTCATTGAGCAGCTGGGACTCGCTCGCCCTGAATGTTCCGATGTTCCAGACACTTGGCCTTTCAGGTGAGCCCTTCGTCGGCAGCGATGTAGGAGGATTTATTGGTCGCGCAGACGGCGAGCTGCTGGTGCGTTCCTATCAGGTAAGCTTTTTGGCGCCTTTCTGTCGCAATCACAAAGATATAAGTGGGTATGACCAGGAGCCCTGGCGTTTCGGCAAGTATTATGAAGACATCATTCGCAAGTATCTAAAACTTCGCTACCGGCTATTGCCATTCTTGTACACGACCCTTGAAGAGGCACATCGAACCGGGGTGCCGCTGTTTCGGCCGTTGCTGTTGAACTACCAAAACGATCCCAGCACTTACAATCTCGATTCCGAATTCATGATTGGCGACGATCTGTTGGTGGCGCCCGTGTTGAAGCCGGACGTTACCAGTCGTCTGGTCTATCTGCCAAAGGGCGTATGGTACGACTATTGGACTCAGAAAAAATATATTGGAGAGACAACGATTGCTGTTGAGGCGCCGTTGGATACGGTTTCGATGTTTGTACGAGGAGGAGCGATTCTCACGCTCGGTCCGGAAATGAATTACGTGGGTGAAAAGCCCGCTGAGCCAACCTTTGTAATTTATCCGGACGACAAAGGCCACGCAAGCGCCACGCTCTACGAAGACGATGGATTGACACCAGCGTACAAGCAGGGCGTGTTCCGGCGGACGGCGGTGGGTGCTTCCGGTGGCCGCAATCAAATTCAGATTACTATCGCGCAGCCTGATGGGAGCTACGATCCCGCGCCCCGGTCTATTAATTTTCTGTTGCCGGTGGAAAGATCAACGCGGTCGGTGCTGCTTGATGGACGAATAATTCCACGCAGGTTTGAAGGAGCACGCTGGGCCAGGAGCGCAAACGGACTCTTGATTACGATGCGCGATGACAGTAAAAAGCACGAGATTCAGATTCGATAGCCCGGCCCACTCAAGCAGCGAGAATTTGCAGGTCGGGAAGGGGGCAAGCGCAGGTCAACTTTGGTGACACTCAACATTCAGCGCGCGCCCCCGCTCAAGATGAACAGGCACTCAAGTTCAAGAATAGCCACACAACTCAGCAAATTTGCAGGTCAGGAAGGGGGCAAGTGCAGAGTTGAGAAGGCGCTTGCCCCTTCCTGACCTGCGAATTTGCTGAAGTAGTGTGGCTGTTCTTGACCGCAAATCTTAAGGCAAGCCAACGCGGCGCAGAAGCTCGGCAAATCTGGAGTCCGAGCGCAGGCTGTCGTATTCAGGGTTTACTTTCAGTGAAGTCAGGCCAACGGAATGATTTTCCAATTCCTTTTCGAGCCAAAGGAAAGACTTGTCTTTGTTTCCCGACGCAATGTAGAAACCCACGAGCCGGCTGGGATCAACATATCCCTGTTTGAATATATGCTCGAACTGATCCGCCATCCTTAGTGCCTCGTCTGTTTGACCATGAAAAGCATGGAGACAGGCAAGCCCGCTTGCCCCATCCTCAGGATCTACTCGCTTCAACTTTTCAAGGGTTTCGTTTGCCTCTTCATAAGAACCATTCGCGCTCTCAGCCGCGGCAAGGTAATTCAAGGCCTGAACATAATCGCTTTCCAGCTCGAGTGTTCTCTTAAGTTGTTCGATGGCTTCCGGATACTTACGCGAGTAAAAGAGTATTTTCCCTTTGTCGGTATTTATGACGAGAGACAACGGGTCCAGCTCACGCGCGCGCTCTATCTCTGACAAGCTCGCCTCAGACTTCCCGACCGCGACCAGATACTCCGCGTACCAGTGATGAGCGGTGGGGTAATTCGGATTCAAAGTGATTGCCTGCTTGAACTCCTTCTCAGAAGCAGCCCAATCCCAATCGTAATTCATGGCAATCAAACCAAGTGAAGCATGAGGCTCGGCCAATGTTGGGTCGGATTCAATTGCCTGCAGTGACGTTATTTCCAGACATTCATAGTAGTGAACGCGTCGAAAAACTTACTGGTCCATCTGAGACGGGATCTGACACCGTATTCGAACAGAGGCTCAACTGATCGCCCGCGCGGTGCGGAAAAGGATCTCTTTGGCAGCGCCGTCGCCATCAGCAGTAAGCCAGAATCACAACTGGCCTTTGTCACGTCTGTGGTGCAGCGTCCAGAATTTAGTGTGAACGCAAGTTGGCAAGGTGGGCTTGCCCCCGCTCGAGATCCGCACCCACTCAACACTGAGATCGGCCCTGCAAGTTGCGAAAAGTTCCTCAGCTAGGGCTGTCAATTGAGTGTTGAGTGGGTGCGGATCTTGAGCGGGGGCAAGCCCACCTTCCCAACCGACGAATTTCCATTCCTTGAGTGCCTCAATCACGACACCGTGAAGGTAGCGCTCTTCTCGTCCTTCTGCTCACCAGCTTCGTTTAACATTATTACGTCAACCTTATATTTGCCCTTTGGCCATCCAGAGGCCGGCGGTGTAAACGAGAATGTAGCTGTACCGCTGCCCGGCAGATCCACTTCATCCTCGAGACCCGGGATCGGCCCGGTCTTCTGCCCAGGCACGTCTTCAATGGCCAGGCGGCCCTTCACTTTGAGCTTTTCCGAGGCATTAGAAATCTCTGCGACTGCGTAAACTGTGTCACTCGGACCAAAATTGCTGGTCTCGCTACTAACAGTCTTGTTTTTGCCGAGTTTTAAGCTGCTTATGTTTGCGGTGGTGGCACTGAATTTACAAGCCAGTGCAACAAGCAGCATGATTCCTAAACCGAACACAAAGTTAGATCGAGTTGTTCGCATTCTAAGGTTCTCTCCTTTTCGCCGTTGCTGGACGAAGTTAGTCGTGACTGGATTACGTCGGATTGCGTTAAGGTTACAGGGATAGTGTGCGAATGATCAAGTTTTTCTTTTTTTACTCAAGCAGAGATAATTCGCAGGTCGGGAAGGGGGCAAGCGCAAACTCAATTATAGTAACACTCTAGCTGCTGCGCGCGCCCCCGCTCAATGAACTGAGCCACTCACCTTTCAAAACAGCTACACGACCTTCGCAAATTCGCAGGTCGGGAAGGGGGCAAGCGCAAACTCAATCATGGCGACATTCAAGATGCAGCGCGCGCCCCCGCTCAATGAACCAAGCCACTCAACCCTGGCCCAACCATTCAAGCAGAGATAATTCGCAGGTTAGGAAGGGGGCAAGCGCAAACTCAATCATGGGGACACTCAAGATGCAGCGCGCGCCCCCGCTCAATGAACCAAACCACTCAAGATTGAACCAATCACTCAACCCTGTTAACCTCACTAAGAAAAGGAGCTTCCTCACATGGCTCGCAAATGGTCAAACCTCAATATTGTTCAGGCAACCAATCGCTTCAGTTTTCCGGAGACAGAGGAAGGTCACCAGGTCTGGCAAGAAAGTTTCAAAGACGTGGCCTTGTGGAGCCTTTGGATGATCTGGCAAAAGATCAACTACATCCATGCAAACCCGGTGAAGGCTGGGTTGGTAAGATCGGCCAAAGACTATCACTGGTCGAGCTTTCGCTCTTTTTATTCGCAGGGTGATGAGCCGCTTGCAGTAGATCATGATTGGTGGTGGCCGGAAGATTCAGAGAAGTTGTCAGCAGCAATGAAGAGGTTGGGCTGTTATGGTCTTCACAAAAGAAAAAAGAGTGAATGATTGATTCAATGGTGTGCCTGTTCAATCTTGAGCGGGGGCGCGCGCAGCATCTTGAGTGTCGCCATGATCGAGTTTGCGCTTTGCACCCCTTCCCGACCTGCGAATTCTCTCTGCTTGAATGGTTGTGTCTAAGGTTGAGTGGCTTGGTTGCCTGAGTGGGGGCGCGCGATGCTCAAGCTTCCTCCGTGCTAATTGCCGCTTCGCGCGCCGCCGGACGTTCTGGCTTGGCATACCGGTCCAGGCCGAAGCCGAGAAAGATCGTCGCCAGAATAAATGCGGAGGAGAAAAAGTATGGCGACGACACGCCAAGCGAATCAAAAGACCAGCCAAAGAATAGCGGGGCAACGATGCGAGCAACGCCGCCATAGGTCTGTTGCATGCCCATGTAAAGGCCGCGTTGTCTGGGGGCAATCACTCGCGACAGTAGTGCTGTCACGCACGGAAACGTGAAGGCCGTGCCTAGCGGAATCAGGGCCACGGCGACTGCCAGCATAGCCAGGTTCCGCGACAAAGGCATGCCGAGAACTCCGGCCGCCAGGAGCACAAGTCCCAGTCGCGAGAGCTTCGCTTCTCCCAACCAGTCGACCATTCGTCCGAGCAGCAGCACGCGGGCAAAGACTGAGATGGCGCCAACATACATGAAAAAATAGCCGATAGTTTGTTCGGTCACTTGAAAGCGAGCGTTCAGAAAGAGCGCGAGCACCGAATAGCTCCCCTGGAAGGCGCCAATCGCGATCGCGTAAATCCATATCAGCCGCGACGAAGGCTCACTCGAATGCGAGATCACCCTCCAGATCGCCTGCCGCGACGTGCGCTGGACTTCGCCTGCCTGAGGCGGTTCGCTCACCTCGCGCGATTCAGTCAGGTATCGCCACGCGAAGACGATGTTCCCGACGCAGAGTGCCGCCGCCATGATTCCGGGCGCCGCAGGACCCATTTCGAGTGTCCCAGGTCCGGGCAACAGATCGTGCTTCCCCAATGCAATGGCGAATGAACCGAGAACAGGTCCGAGCGCGACCCCCAGGTTGGTTGTGGCCGATAACCATCCGAGAGCACGCGCTCGATCCTGCGGCGGGGTTGAATCGGCTACGTATGCTTGAATAACACCGACAGTTCCCCCACCGGCTCCCTGCACGATTCGCGAGAGGAACAAAAGCAACAGCGAGTGGGCAAACCCAAAGATCAAATAGGCGATCGCCGATGCTGCGAGAGCGATCAGCAGCGTGGGCCGCCGTCCCATTCGATCTGAAAACCGTCCCCACAAAGGCGCGCTCAGGAGTTGCGCGACGGTGAAGGCGGCGATGATGAAGCCGGTGATGAGCCCAATTCCAAAGTGCAGCCCGAGTACGTCGATGCCGGATCCACCCAGCGTTTTTACATAGAACGGCAGCAGGGGAATGATCATCAAAAGCCCTACCATGTCCACAAAGGCAGTGGCCATTAGCGTGAACAGCTTTGGCGGGATTTTCCGAACTTCCTTCCAGAGCACATAGAGCAGACCCAGCGCGATGCCGGCGAGCAATACGCGCACGAGTGGCGATTGAAATGATTGGGTAATGTTCTGCTGGATGATCATTTAAACGCTAGTGAAGTCATATCAATGTTGTCCAAAACATAACACATCATCATCACTCGTGCCTTATTGAAGGTGAAGCGACAGGACTCCCATCTGCCAAGCACGCAGCTTTGAGTTGACCACACAACTTCAGCAAATTCGCAGGTCGGGAAGGGGGCAAGCGCAAACTCAATCATGGCGATACTCAAGCTGCTGCGCGCGCCCCCGCTCAAGGTGAGCAGGCATTCAACTTCAAGAACAGCCACAACTTCAGCAAATTCGCAGGTGGGGAAGGGGGCAAGCGCAAACTCAATCATAGTGACGCTCAAGCTGCTGCGCGCGCCCCCGCTCAAGTAACCCAGTCACTCAATCTTTGGCCCAACCATTCAAGCTTAGAGAATTCGCAGGTCGGGAAGGGGGCAAGCGCAAACTCAATCATAGTGACACTCAAGATGCTGCGCGCGCCCCCGCTCAAGATCGAACAGGCACACCATTGAATCAATCATTCACTCTTTTTTCTTTTGTGAAGACCATACCAGCCCAACCTCTTCACTGCTGCTGACAACTTCTCTGAATCTTCCGGCCACCACCAATCATGATCTACTGCTAGCGGCTCATCACCCTGCGAATAAAAAGAGCGAAAGCTCGACCAGTGATAGTCTTTGGCAGAATTTACCAAGGTTGTGTGACTTTTGAAAGTTGAGTGCCTGTTCACCTTGAGCGGGGGCGCGCGCTGCATCTTGAGTGTCCCCATGATTGAGTTTGCGCTTGCCCCCTTCCCGACCTGCGAATTTGCTGAGGTTGTGTAGTCAATTCAATGTTGAGTTGCTTGGTTCATTGAGCGGGGGCGCGCGCTGCATCTTGAGTGTCACTATGATTGAGTTTGCGCTTGCCCCCTTCCCGACCTGTGAATTTGCCAAGGTTGTGTGACTTTTGAAAGTTGAGTGCCTGTTCACCTTGAGCGGGGGCGCGCGCTGCATCTTGAGTGTCACTATGATTGAGTTTGCGCTTGCCCCCTTCCCAACCTGTGAATTTGCCAAGGTTGTGTGACTGTTTTTGAAAGTTGAGTGCCTGGCCATCTTGAGCGGGGTCGCGCGCAGCATCTTGATTGTCGCCATGAATGAGTTTGCGCTTGCCCCCTTCCCGACCTGCGAATTTGCGAAGGTTGTGTGACTGTTTTTGAGAGTTGAGTGCCTGGCCATCTTGAGCGGGGTCGCGCGCAGCATCACTCTTCAAAAGATCAAAGAAGACTAACTAGACGCTGAGGTACATCAGCATCACTTTTCAAAAGATTCATGAAGTCACATTAGAACAAGTTGGGAAGGGGGCAAGCGGAACTACAGACTTCTCACCAAAGCAAAACTGAGCGCGCCCCCGCTAACTCCCGTCAGCATCATTCTTCAAAGGATCAATCAAGTCACACTTGTTCTATTTAAACTTGAATGATGACTCTGAAAAGAGAATGCTGATGCAACTCAGCGGGGGCGCGCTCAGTTTCACTTTGGTAAGAAGTGTGTGGGGTCCGCTTGCCCCCTTCCCAACTTGTTCTAATCATGAGAAGTGTGTGGGTCCCACCTTCCCTTACTTGTTCTAGTTGGGAAGAGTTTGTCCAGATACTTTGATAGTGGACGCGACGAGCAGTCTGTCGAGATAAGCGCGATGTAGTTATCGGGTCGTAGGAAGACATTAAAACTTTTGTCTCTGCCGAAGATTTCCGCAACGCCTGGATAAAGCGGAACGACGTGATAATCAACCAGATCAGCGTACCTGGTCTCAACTTCGTCACGCACTTCCGCGCCAGAATCTCCCTGCCCATCCGAAAAAGTAAGAAGATGAAACTTTGGCGCGCGCAGCTGATCGTAGATGCTCCTGCCGTCAAGCAGGAAATAAGGCATGCGGTCTCCCGCTTTTAGTTCGAACTCGCCATCCCCTTCGTGTGAGCTTAGGGAGCTGTTGCGGTATTTGATTCCGATCTGCGAAATCAAAATAAAGAATCTCCGGCGGACCGGCTCAATGCTGAGAATATATTTCGCCATGGGCGGAAAAACGGTTGTGCGAATCAAGCCGATAAACCAGTCTTTGCCGGCCGCGAGATTGAACATCCGATCGGTGGTCGCCGTCAGCCTTTTCGCGTTCGGCAGACGCTCTTCGTTATAAGTATCCAGAATACGACCGTTAGCCGAACGTTTCAGAACCAGCGCCAGCTTCCAGGCAAGGTTGTAAGCGTCCTGGATGCCCGTATTCATTCCTTGTCCACCCGCGGGTGTATGGATGTGCGCTGAATCTCCGGCGAGGAAACATCTGCCGGCAGAAAACTTCTCGACGTGCCGAGTATGTACTTTGTACGTCGAAAACCAATCGACGCCGGTGATGTCGAGCTTGAGTTCGGCTTCCTCTTTAATGCGCGCTTCAATCTCTTCGTAAAGAATTTCGCCGGCGTCTTTTTCATGACCCTCAGGAAATGCGCCGACGATGCGCCAGCGCTTCTCGCCCGGGAGGGGAAAGAACGCTACAGCCCCGTTTGGCGCCAGGCAGGCATGCAAGGCGTCATGACTGAACTTCCAATCGATATGAACGTCAGCTACGTAGAACAGACGTTCAAAGGTGCTGCCTTCAAAAGCAAGACCGAGCGCATGTCTTACCGGACTGTGAGGGCCATCACAGCCGGTCAGATACTTGCCTCTCAGAGTTTGTGCTTCACCATTGCCGTCCTTGACGTGTGCTGTCACGGTTGAGTGGTCCTGCGAAAAGGATTGGAGTTCGGTCTGCCAGCGAACTTCCCCTCCATGACTCTTCAGATACTCGTACATCAACTTCTCGTTCTTGCTTTGCTCCAGCACGAGCATGTAAGGATATGCGCTTAAGCCCTTGCCGATATTGGACAAATCGACTTCACCGAGCACCTCTCCGCCTTCGAGCATGCGCACTTTGCCCGCAATCGTGCCGAGCGCGACAGCGTTCCTGGCCAGGTCGAGTTGTTCGTAGATCTCGAGCGTGCGAGCGTGAACGCCGATAGCCTTGGAGTGTGGTGTGATTCCAGGGTTTTTGTCGATGATGACAAAATCAACTCCATATCGAATGAGCTGACATGCCAGGGCAAGTCCAGTTGGACCAGCCCCGATGATTATCACTTCGGTGTTGATTGTTCCGGCCATGCGCGAATCGTACCGAACGAATGGGCGGGAGGTAAAGGTTTAGGGTGGCAGAGCTTACTCGTGACCACCGTGTAAGGCGATCAATTGCATAGCCGGCTCGCTCACGAAGACTTTTGCATGAAAACGCTTGCCCCACGACAGCGGTGTGACGTCACGATACTCGTGCCGCGTCTCGACGTCATATTTCGGCGCGTATCTTGGATGAAGCTTTTTGCACAGCGAGGCGCGCGCGTTCGGGTTCGCGCCATGGTCCAGCAACAACTGCGTGAACGGTGCTACCTGCGCTCTCCGTTGGTGGTTCATCCAGAAATTAGGCTGTGATACCACAGTCGCGAAGAGGGCCGTATGACCCCCGAAGCCTTCGCGATCCACCGCGGCAAGGGCATTGGCATCCATTCCTCGTTCGAGCAGCCAGCGCGCGATCTCTATCTCATCATAGTCAGCGCACATGTGCAGCAGCGTCGTTCCTGCCAGCGGCGTGCCCTGAGTCGCCTGTACTTCGTCATGACACCCCAGCTCCGGTGGGTAGATCTCTTCATGGGTGAACGTCCGTTGAAGAAGTTGGGGGTCGTGACGCAGATGCTCTTCGAGCAAGTCCAGCCTGCCGCGATGAAGCGCCATCGTCGGCGTATCAGGCAGCTCGAAACCGTGCTGCACATACATCTCGAGAATCTCATGTTTTGCCGATGGATTGCGGCTATCTGTCTCGAGCACCACGTCAACGGGCGCCAGCCGCCGGCCATTTTCATCACGAACTCGGGCGCCGAATTCAAACATCAGAGCCGTTCCCGACGCGCTTAGCGTATACGCGGGACCACCAAGCGCGTCCTGCGGTACTCGAGGCGTACCCATCAACTCCCAAAGCATGCGGGCAGTGTCGATCTTGCTTTGCAGCACCGCGCGGCCGCCGGCATGCATGTGATCTTTCGCTCCGAGGTCGTGGAGCATCTTTACGATCTGGTTGCGGCCGAGGTTTGCGGCATAACTCATTGGCGGCCCCCAATTGCTGTGGCGAATAAGGGCGTCCTCGTGTAGCAGGTGAGGGTTCTTCACGATGAGGTGGCGGACGGTCTGGATGTCGTCGCGCCAAATTGCATCGATCAGTCTGCATGCCTTGACGAGCCTGAGCCAACTTGGCGCCTGATAGCTGCGGGCGAGCGCGAGTTGGGCATCGGCGAGCTTCGCCTCAGGCGGTGCCATGGGGTTAGGGTGAGACCGATTGAATTCTTCGATCGCGGATGGATCGCCCCGCCGGATTGCCCGGAGTAAATCCCTGGCCTGGCGCCTGAGTTGATCGAGATTGGGACGGACGGGAAGATTACGAGCGGTTGAACGGGCAGACATACGAGCCTCCTTTGGTCTTGCCCGCTGTCCGCTCTGCTCGGGCGAAAGGAGGTTCGCATCGGAACCTGCTGTCTTCGGGAGTCGATCAGGTGGACTCAGTCCTGCCCGCGGACGGGTGGCGGCCTGCACGCCGCCGCGAGCATAGCGTTGAGTCAGTGAGAGGTCAACACGGCGTTGGGAAAGTATAATGAAGTCAGTACCGTCACGCCGTAGAGACTCTGTCAAAACTCGATTGATTCCTTGGGGTTTGAGCTGAGGATTTGGACAATTCAAGCTGCGTAAATTCGCAGGTCGGGAAGGGGGCAGTCGTTAGTCTGAAGTCTGAAGGTTCGGTAAGTTCAAGGCGCCCCCGCTCAAGCTTGAATGCCAGTGCTTTTCCCCTATCACTAAGCCTCTGGGCTTACTGCATTGAGTGATTGATTCGGTGATGAAGCCTCGGAAACTTGAGCGGGGGCGCCTTGAACTTACCGAACCTTGAAACTAATGACTGCCCCCTTCCCGACCTGCAAATTCACGCGGCTTGAGTTGTCCTGTCGCGACTGCAAGTTCCTACAGTCTCTACGGCGTGACGGTACTGACTTCATTACATTCCCGACACGTGTAATCCGCGTTAATCTGTGGCTAAAACCTTGCCGAATGGAGAAGGGAATTAGCTTTGGGGGGCAAAATAGCCTACGCGGGTCGTGGCTTTGTACGAGGGCCTGGTCGTCTCCACACGCACCCTGCGGAAACTTCCATCGCGAGCTTTATTGAGCGGGGTGTAGTAAAGCCCAAACTGGTGTCGCAATTCTTCAGCGACTTCAGCATAAGTGGATGCCAGGTCGCTGAACGAATTGGGTTTGTAGAGTCGTCCCCCCGTGGCCTCAGTAAGTTGCTCCAGGTTTTGTTCACTTCGATCAAGCACCCGCAAACCTTCGCGTAGGTCGTCAATCCGCAGTTGATTGAACCGCACAGCGGAGTCCGAGCCACCCATCAACTGGTCCAACTCTGATCGTTTCGTGGCTCGGGAAATCTCAGTGTTGCTGACTACATAAACCGAAGCTTGCGCTTTGAGGAGAGATTGCAATGCACCCTCGAGTGTTGTGCTGCCGCGACCGCTATCGATGCCATCAGTGAGGACGATCACGGCGCGCCGCGAAGTCGACGTACCAAACTGGTCGCGACAAGCCAGCATGAGGGCGTCGTTGAAACGCGTAAACATCCCCGGCTCAAGGCGAGCGAGCGCCCGGTGCAGTTGAAACCGGCTCTTGGTCCAATCCTGGAGCAGTTCTACGCGATCGTCGAATTTTATCAGGCTGATTCGATCTTCCGGCGCCAACCGAGCCGCAAAACCTTCTGCCGCCCGGCGGAAATCGTCAAGGTTAGTGGCCACTGAAGAGGAAGCATCAACCATCAGGACTACGTCCACAGGCACTTGCCTTAGCGCCAGATCACTAAGTGGCTGCTCGCGTCCGTCTTCGAAGACGCGAAAATCATTACGCGTCAGTTCCGTTATCAACCGACCTCCTTGATCGCGGACTGTCACCGGCAGCATCACTTCAGTGGTGCTGATCGAAATTACATCGCCGGGGTTCACATCCTGTTGCTGTCTTGCGGGCGGCGTGGGAGGTGGAGGTGGCTCGCCCAATTCGTCGAGAATTGATGGCGTGGGCGTGGTTGTGGGTCCTGGTGAAGTTACTTTTGTTGCGCGCGGTTTCGCGGGAGTACGCCGCGTCCGCTTTTGCGCGAGTGCGACAGTTGAAAAGCGGGCGCCCGGCAAGAACAAAACAGCAGTCAGACAGAGCAGGGCCAGGAGTGTTGCCAGGATCGTTCTAAGGCTGCGTTTGCTGAAATTCATCATTCGCCGTGGTTGCAACTACTTGGTTGACTCGTCACCCATTGCGGTTCTCATCGCAGTCAGAATCTTATCGCTGACGCGGCGCTTCCGCAGTTCATCAAGCTTAGAGGACGAGAGATCAAACTCAACCGGAGACTGCTCGATGCGACGAATGATCGTTCCTTCCGAAAAGCCGGCTTCCACCAACTCGACCACAGAATCGTTTGTCAATGTCGGTGTCTTCTCGAGTTTGCTGGGACCTCCTCCTGCTTCCGTGGGCGGACGCAGAATCCGAACGGTAGCGCTCCCGGTGGTTTGAGTATCTGTGTCAACTGAGCCGTTACGTCCGCGACTCTGGGTTCTGCCTTTTACGCCTCCGCTCGAACCAAAGATATCCACGCTGCCGGGGTCGGAATTCGCGGTGCTGGAGCCGCTGGCTTTTCTATCCGGACCTTCATTAGGAAAGAGGTCATCGCCCCAGGCTTCGTCCGACACGTCCTCTCCTTGTTGACGCGCCAGCATGGCTATGATGATCTTTTCGCTTACACCGCTCCGCTTGAGTTCGATCATTCGATCGGTACTCAGATCAAAGTGTGCTTCACGCGCGCCAATGATCGAGATGATCGTCCTTTCTTTGAAACCAGCCTTGGTGAGCTTGACGATCGCGGCGTTAGTCAGCGGCGCTTCCTTCTGACTTCTCTGGCCAGACACGGGCGACGATAAACAGAGGGCCGAACAAACGAGAATAGCGGGCATTAACCACTTCATGATTTCACCTACTGTCGAGGCGGCGGAATGTCATTGTCCGGGTTGGGTTCGCGCCCGTTGATTCCATACCGCTTGCTGATTCTTTTTACATACTCGCGGGTTTCTTTATACGGTGGAACGCTTCGTCCGTACTTAAGTACTGCTCCTTCCCCGGCATTATAGCTCGCCAAGACAAGATTCACCCGACCATCAAACATGGCCATCAGTTCCTTCAGGTATTGGGTGCCACCTTTGATGTTTTCGGCCACATCGTAGGGACGTCTGACTCCGAATCGGCGGGCGGTGCCCGGCATCAGTTGCATCAAACCCTGGGCGCCTTTTGGGCTTAAAGCCCGCGACCGGAAGTGCGATTCATGTTCAATAACGCAGAAAACCAGATACGGGTCAACGCCGTAGCGGGCGCCATTCGTTCTGATTAATTCGTCGATTCTCGCGTTGCCGGAGGTCCAGTCTACATCTCTTCGACCGCGACTGGGCGATCCGGGCTCTAGGCGTTCAATACGAGCAATGCGGGCTTTTTCCAGAAATACTGACAAATTTCCGCGGTTATACCAGGCCCCATCTGAGCTCTCTCTGACGTCATCTACTTTAAAACGGGCCCCGCCAACGAGGTAAATCCAGACAGAAGGACCCTTTTCAGGGGTGCTTTCTGCGGCAGTCGCCAACATCGGTTGCGGGGCGCTCTTTTCCGGACGGGGGGTCGGGGCAAAGATCGGATCAATGGCTCGTACCTCGCGCTCCAGGCTCTGGCCAACACCACCTCGTCTGTACCAGACTATCGAACCCTGCCTCCATGCCTCATCCACGTCCATGGCGCCGCCGTCAGCAAACCTGATGCGATAACCAATCGCCTGTCGTTGCTCAGCCGGATTAGAGGATTGCGGCGCGGGCAGAAGGATTCGTTGTCCCTTTTTTAGTCGCGCTTGCGCGGAGATTCGATTTAACCGCTCGAGTTCTTCAACGGGCTGCCCTACGCGAGCAGCAATCGCTCGAAGAGTCTCACCTTTAAAAGCGATAACTGTGGCAGGTTTGGAATCGCTTTGGACGGTCGATTGGTCGTTTGCGGAAGAGCGAGATCGCGTGCGAGTCTGCGAGTAGATTCCCTGTCCGTTTAGGATCACCAGACAGATGATAACGAACGTGGAATGGGAAAGCCTGGTAAACATCACATCGCTTAGGTGGCGGATTCAGACTTCAATTACATCCTGGAGACAGGGAGCTAGACCGCAGCTGACTTCGCCTCTGTAGCTACATCCGAGTACCCGCCGTCAAATCCATGCGCCGCGCCGAAATAATTCTTCCAGGCAATGTCGATCAGCTCGGGAGTCAATTGCAGCGTGCGCTCCTCAAACATGCAGACATCCGTCACCCGATTGAGTAAATCACGAGGCTCGCACGATTTCATTAGCCGTCCTTCGACAACATACTTATCGAGAACGTGGCTCAAGCTGGCCTGGTCCAGGATTATTCCCCGGTCAGAAGCAGCGCGTCGAAAGATCTGCTCGTATGCAGCCGCAGATGGCGGATCGATACGGGCGCGATACCCCATACGACGAAGAAAGGCCTCGTCAACCAGGTCTTTCTCGTTCAGGTTTGTAGAAAAGACCACCAGCTGTTCGAACGGTATCTCGATTTTCTTGCCATTATGGAGGGTCAGAAAGTCGACTCGTCGCTCGAGCGGCATGATCCAGCGATTAAGTAGTTCCTGCGGCGCCACCCGTTGCCGGCCAAAATCGTCAATAACGAGTGTGCCTCCATTCGATTTCACCTGAAATGGCGCTTCGTAGAACCTGGCCGCGTCCGACCAGGCGAGATCCGCATTCTCGATAGTCAGCTCACCGCCGACAATGATCAAAGGTCTTTGAATCTCGATCCAACGCCGATCGTGTTCAAGGGCCGATTCTATTCGCTCAACTGGCCGGTGACAGTGAGAATCAAACAGGCGAATGATTTGTCCGTCGATCTCAATCGCGTGAGGAATCCAGATTGAGCCGACGAGCGCGCTGTTCATGCGTTCCGAGACTGCCGTCTTTCCGGTGCCGGGGAGACCGGTTAGAAACAGCGAAGAGCGCGAATTGATCACGCAGCCGAGTGTTTGCAGCAAAGAATCGGGCAACACAAGATCCTGGAACGCTGCACGCACACTCTCGATTGAGGCCGGTTTACTGGGTACTGCCTGGAGGCGCATGAGGTGAGTGTAATCAGCCAGCGAGACTGGCGCCGGCCCCAGGTAAGCATTCTGACTCTGCAGGCGGGCAAGTCTTTCCCAGCCGTGGTCCAACATTGCATAGCGCGTGGCGCCGACCGCGCTTTGCAGTCGCATTTCGATTAGCTTCTCGCGGTAGAGCTGCTGAAGGAGCTCTTCCGTTAAGGTACGGGACAAGCGAAGTCGTTGCGATACGTTGCCCGTGGTCGGCTCGGCCAGTGATGCGACATGCTTTAGTGTCAGGTCGCAGAGAAAAGCTTCAGGCACGCCGGTGTCAGCCAGTTCTTCAGGATTTGGCGGCCCAAGACTCTCGATTTCCGCCCTGGTGAGAATGTTCAACATATGTCTTCCCTAAACTCGTGGATTTGCGTTCGTGTTATGAATTTGGAAAAGGACTGATCTTGACGATCACCGATTCCGGACCGTTCTTGCCCACCGGGTAGCGCCGCTGACGGGCTATCCGCAAGGCCGACGCCTCGTAGGCGCCAAGCCCCGGTCGCGGGTGGGCGATGGAGGCAAAGGTAACCAAGCCGTTTCTAATCTCCATTACCACCTCGATCGATTGAGACAGGTCGTTCTTTTGCTCGGCTTCAGCTCTTAACCGCGCCGCTTCGTATTGCTTCATTGCTTCGCCTGATCGCCCGGCAAGCTCGAGTTGATTCGCAATATTGAGCCGGCCCTTGACCTCGCCGCCCGCGCGCGCGAAGTTCTGATAAGCCTCATCAAACTTCCCTAGTTGTGTTTGCGCGAGGGCCAGATTATTGAGGATGCGAGGATCGTTCGGCGCCAGTTTTGCAGCCTTCTTCAAGCGGTCGGCGGCGCCTTTGTAATCGCCTTCGGACAAGAGCAGGTAACCAAGATTGTTGAGTATCTGTGGATTCTTCTTGTCAAGCTTGAGCGCCGCTTCAATTGACTTATGGGCCAGCTCAGAAAGACCTTTGCGTCCATACGCAACTCCCAGCAGACTGTGGGCCTCGGCGAGTTTGGGATCCAGGGATGCCGCCACGGAAAGCTCGGAAATCGCATCGTTTAGATTATCTGTGTCGAGGAGCGTACGCCCTCGTTCGAGATGCTCCGCTGCGCTCATATTTGAGCTCACCGATGCGTTGGCCGGCGCGGAAGTGGCGTCGTTAATCTGCACCACTCGAGTTGTCTCAAATTTTTCCACATCCTTTTCCGACAGCCGGTGAAGTTTATTGTCGTCTTTCCTGCCGCGGCCAAATAGTTTGCTGATCGCTTTAAAGGGTGCTTTGAGTACTTTAAGGAAACTATCGCCCTTTCCGTGATTAGCGGAATTGTCTGATACCGCAGGCTCGCTCATCGAGACCATGAGAGTCTCGGCTTTGCTCCTCACAATTCCTTGCACTATTCGCAGCGGCTCGAGTGCCAGGATAGTCACGACGACCACCGCCAATATCACCAAAGCCCTTTTTGCATTTCGCGACTTCGCGGGTGTTTTTGTTGCCTTGCGACCGTTACGAAATATTGATTTGAGCATGATTGCAATTCCTCTCGTCACGACGGGGACTACATGTTTCTGATTGCATCCATCAGGTTCAGCGCGGCCGGCCCCAGGATCGCGATGAAAAGAGTCGGAAACAAGAATGCGGCGAGCGGTAAAAGCAGCTTCACCGCCGCCATTTGTGCCGCCTGTTCTGCGCGCTGGCGGCGCTTGGTGCGCAGCGCATCCGAATAGACACGAATGGCCCGGGTTATTGATGTGCCGAACCGATCTGCCTGAATCAGCATTGAGACGAGGCTCTGAAGGTCTTCTACTCCGGTGCGCTCGGCTAAATTGTTCAGTGCCTCTTCGCGCGATCGGCCCACCCGGATTTCAAGGTTGACCAAGCCAAACTCCTTACTCATGTCACTGTGCACGTCCGCAATTTCCTCGCTTACGCGCACGATCGACGCGTTCAGACCGAGACCAGCTTCGACACAGACAACCATCAGGTCGAGCGCATCAGGGAGACCCCATTGAATCCGCAATTTTCTGCGCTTGATCATGTGCCTGAGAATGAATCTCGGAATGAAGAAACCGCCAATGAAAGCTAAAAGAATGGGCAAAGCTGCCGAGGATATCGGCTTAGCCATTACAAGATAGAGGCCCGCTACCGCCAAAGGCAGGAGCACCATTGAGGAGAGCTGAATCGCCCGGTAAGTTAGCGGAGCATCATGCGAGCGAAATCCGGCTTGCATCAATTGCCTTCTTAGTTTGGCAGCTTCCGCGGCCGAGGGAGGGACGAGACGATTAAGCGGTTCGGCAACCCGCTCGGCAAGCGCCGCAACGGGGCTTGTTTCCTGGGTTGCAACCATGTCAGGACCGTTGATCGTCTGCGATTCCAATTGGGTGAGGCGTTCAGACGCGACGCTGCGGGTACGAAAGGCGAGCCAGTACAACCCCATCACGGTGAAAGCGCCGCAAACAAAAGTAGAGACTGCGATAAGTAGTAACATGATCTGGCCTCGTCGTTATACCCTGATGTTAAGAATCTTTCTGACCAACAGCATGCCTATAATCTGCATCGTCATGGCAATCGCAATAAGATTGTGCCCTCGTGAATCCTTCCAAAGAACACTCATGTAATCCGGATTCAAAAAGGTCACCATAACCGCAACCAGAATGGGTAACCCGCAAAGAATCCACGCGGACATACGTGAAGAGGTGGTGAGGGTTTTTAGATCAGCGAGGATCCGGAAACGTTCCCGAATGGTGCCGGCAACCTTTTCCAGGATCTCGCCGAGGTTGCCGCCAGTCTCGCGCTGAATCATGATCGCTGTGACTGCCATCCGCAGATCCAGAAGCGGAATTCGCTTACAAAGGTTCTCCAGCGCGAGCTTGACTGAAAGGCCGAGGTTTTGTTCCTCATACGCCCGCCCGAATTCTGAAGCAATCGGCTCGGACATTTCCTTTGAAAGCATGTGCAGAGCCTCGGCAAAAGCGTGCCCGGCCAGCAGCGCCCGGCTCATCAGGTCCAGCGCATCCGGCAAGAGTTCCAGAAAGCGATCGAGTCGCCGGCGACGTTTCCACCAAACATGAACGAATGGGAGGGCCGCAGAAATCAGACCTGCAAAGACGAGAAAAAGCGTCGAGTTGGAAATGATTGAGACTGCCATGGCCGCTAGAAATCCGGCGAGCCCGGAAAACAGCAGCAGCCGCATGACAGTCATATCCAGGTCCGACTGATCGATAAACCGCTTGAGTTGCGAGGCGCTTTGCAGCTTGATCAAAAAGCTGTCGACCCAGGGTATCTCGCTCATCAACTCTTCGCGCGCCAGGTTCACCTCGGGATCATGTGTCTGAGAACTGTAGAGCAGGGCCTCTGAAATACGCTTTTCCAGACGGGCCTTGCGCGCTTCGGTTTTTCTGCTTAGCAACAGATAGAACGTGTAAGTCAGGAACAAGCAGAAAACAAAAATGGCGAACTGGAGCATGACGTCTACACCTCTTCAAAAAATACGCGTGGCAACTGCAAGCCATAAACTTTCAATCGCTCTGAGAATCTTGGTCTGACACCCGTTGGCTTGAATCTTCCAATCACGCGGCCATCGGCGTCGATTCCGCGTCTTTCGAATAGAAAGACCTCCTGCATGCTGATGGTCTCGCCTTCCATTCCCGTGATCTCGGAAACGGATGTGATTCTTCTAGTGCCGTCCGAGAGGCGCGCGACTTGAATTATCAGGTGGATTGCCGAGGCGATCTGTTGGCGCATGGCGCGGTCTGAAAGCCGCATACCGGCCATCTGGATCATTGTTTCCAGTCTCGCCAGAGCATCGCGTGGCGTATTGGCGTGGACAGTTGTGAGACTGCCATCGTGACCGGTATTCATAGCCTGGAGCATGTCGATAGCTTCTCCCGCGCGAACCTCGCCAATAACTATCCGGTCCGGTCTCATACGAAGGGCGTTTTTTACCAGGTCGCGCTGACCCACTTCTCCTTTGCCCTCAATGTTAGGAGGTCGTGTTTCGAGTCTCACGACATGAGGCTGTTGCAACTGCAACTCGGCTGAATCCTCGATAGTTACAATCCGTTGATCGTGGGGAATGAAGGCTGAAAGAGAGTTCAGCAGGGTAGTTTTTCCCGCACCGGTACCACCCGAGATAAGGACATTTAAACGGGCCTTTACACACATTTCGAACATGTCGGCCATGTCCTTGGTGAACATCTGATACTCGAGTAGCTTGAACATCCGAAGCGGTTCCGCGCCAAATCTCCGAATAGAGAGGACCGGACCATCAAGTGAGAGTGGTGGTATGATTGCGTTGACCCGGGAGCCATCTTTCAGCCGGGCATCCACCATCGGCGACGCCTCATCAATTCGCCTACCGACAGACGAAACTATTCTCTCGATCACCCTCATCAAGTGTTCATCGTCTTTGAAAGTTACCGCAGTTTTTTCCAACTTCCCGCGACGCTCGATGTAGATGCTGTTAGGCGAATTGACCAGAATGTCCGAGATCTCAGAATCCGCCAGCAGGGTTTCGAGCGGACCAAGTCCAAACAGCTCGTGATGCAGTTCGTCAATTAGTTTTTCGCGCTCGGCTGCCGATAGCGGCGCATCTTCGGCAATCAGAATATCCTTGAGGAGCCGGGCTACTTCCGCGTGGATTTGCTCGGGATTCAACTGGTCGAGCTTTGAAAGGTCCATGCGGTTAATGATCATGCGGTGCAGACGAGCCTTCATCTCCTGCAACCCATCCTGCCGGTTTTCCTCACCTCGAATGAGCGGCGAAGCGGTTGCGTTGGTTTCTCGAATTAATCTTTCCCGAAGTGCCATAGTTTCCTTTCCCGAAACGACAGTTATTAAGCCTTGTTGAGAGTTGCGCTAAGATCGAGACGCGCCCCTGGGGTGTTATTGCGCCGGAACAGAGATCCCAGGAAGCCCTTCTGATTCTTTTCTCCAGTATCGACTTCGCCCGCGGCGATAAGCGACGCCACCCGTTTAATTTCAGCGGTAATAACCGAGGACGGCTGTGTCTCGACTAACGGGCGGCCGAGATTGACTGAGTTCACTGCGGCTCGATAGTCGTTGGGCACGATTGCGATTACTCGCTCACCAAGAAATCTCTCGACTTGTTGCAACTCAAGATCTATCTGTTTACTCCAGCGGTTTACTATTACGCGTACTTTTTTTCGCGGATAGCCGAGGCGATCAAAGATCTCAATCGATCGTTGGGCGCTGCGGATCGCCGAAACATCGAGTGTCGAGACCAGCAGGATGTCATCTGCGTTATCGAGAGCGGCCAGGGTGATGGAATCCAGCGTATGGTGCGGATCGATGATCACATAATTAAACCTTTGGCGAAGAACATGCAGAACTTCGGCAACGTTCGCCGCGGTAATGTCTTCGGCGGCCGCGGTGTCCCGGGGCGCCGGCAAGACGGATAACTTTTGTGAGTGCGCCGCCATGTAGGCTGAAATTAGCGAATCGTCAAGTCGAGCACGGTTTTCCACCATGTCGATAATCGAGAACCGCGGCTGAATGCCAAAGAACAGATCCAGGTCACCGGCTTGAAGGTTTAGGTCGATAAGCGCCGTCGGTTCATTCATGGCGGCGGCCAGGTTGGCTGCTATGAAAGAGTTGCCACAGCCGCCTTTGTTCGAGAAAACGGCGATTGTTCGTCCCAGTTTTTTCGGTTCCACGTTGTGCGCGGCGCAAAATTCCGCGGTCCGATTGATCACCGTGGCAAATTCTTCGTTGTTAGCGGGGAGCCGCAGAAACTCGCGAGCACCGGCGCGAATGCTTCGCAGGATCAAATCTGACGAAGCGTCATGTGACGCGCAGATCACTACCGTATCCGGCAGTTCGTTGCCAAGCCGTTTGATTAACGAGAATCTGGCGTCGGCTTCGTCGTCTACCGCCACGATGGCGGCTGAAGGGCGAAGTCGTGAAAGCTCAGCACACGCCTCGTCGAGATTTTCAATGCACGTAACTAGACGGAGCCGGCCGTCCGACCCGATTAACCCCCGCAGCTCTTTTTGGGTGGTGGGATTTACACTAATAATGACAAAAGTAAGTGCCTGGTCCATTGCTCTCCTCGAATAATTACGGCTTACACCTTGGTGGATTCCCGACTGTTCCATTGTTGCAAATGCACTGTGGCGGACTGCCGATTATCTGGTTTGGCGTACAAGTTGGCAGCGGCGTCGGCGATGCGCTTGGTGACGGATCCGGCGACGGACTGGGTGAGGGACTTGGCGATGGTGAGACCGTCGGTGAGGGATCTGGAGTAGGGCTTGGTGACGGCGTGGGTGTGGGACTCGCAGACGGAGTTGGTGATGGGCTGGGCGTTGGTGACCCCGAAGGCGATGGCGACGGGCTGGGGGATGCCGAAGGATCAGGCGGCGCGACGCCGGCGCTCTCCGCTGTCAAGGTCGTCTTAAAAGGAGGGAGCGTCACGCTTCCTCCAACCAGCGGCACAGCGAAATTGAATTGGTAGTTCACAATGCTCACCGTTACCGAACCTTCACCTACATCAAAGGCATCGTAGACAACGCAAATACTATTTGTCGGCGAGCCGCTGCACCCATCGACGCTGCCATCGAGAGCCGGACTCACGCTGTTGGCCGCCCCCGCGACGACGTCACGGACGGCTTGCTTATCCTGAGCATTGACGATGGCGTAACGAGCACCCCGGCGAGTCGCGTCAGTCAGCGCATTGACAGTCCACATCAAACGTGAGATTTCGATCGCTCCGAAGATGACTGTCAGCAGTACCAGCAAGCTGATCGCCATTTCCGGCAGCGCGATGCCGCGTTCATCTTTGTGCAGCTTTGAAAATCTCTTTCTCATGACACCTCACTCAATGGGAGTATTTAGGAGGTACCGCATAGTCGTGCTGGGGCTGACCGGTATCGCCAGCGTTTGCATCGGTCCAATAGCGAAGATTGGCACATATGAGTAGCCGGTAATGCTCACCGTGACCGTTTGCGGAGTGCCTGTTGCCGGACTAATGCTGATGTTAGAGGTAGTGAAGTTGGTATCGCCCAGGACCTTGGCGCCCGTTCCGGCTGTGTTTCCATACACCGCAATGTTCTTAGCGTCATTGATATTTGCCGGCGGACTCTTAGAACCGTCCAACTCCCTGTTGCAAATGTAGCGAGCGCTGGATCGTGTGGCTTTGGACAAAGTGTTGTAGTAGTACATAAACCGTCCGAGCTCGGCCGCTGCTCCCAGCATCAGCACCAGCAGAGGCAGCACAATCGCTGCCTCAGCCAGTGCAGTTCCATCTGTCCGCTTGCAAAAGCGAATTGCAAATCTCTTACCCATGCACCTCACCGGTAAAGCACCGTCTTGGTCAATGACTGAACCGGTGTTCCGCCGCCACCATAGGTTCCATTAGCAACGTTAATCTTGCCCATGAATTCCGCCGTGATTTCCCCGCCATTTCCTCCAGGCACATGAGCCTGAATGAAAAACTGCAGGAAGCTGGTGACGTGCCAGTCACACCCGCTACCTGAACACCCTAATACGTCGTCCTTGTTAACTGACGGGACGATAATTACGCGGCGTCCAAAATAGCCACTCGGGTTGATCGTGGCCCCAGCGGGCGGCGTTCCAGTCGCGAGGTAACTTGCATATTGCTGATCGTAGGTCGCGTGATTGATGTTTTGGGTGGTGACGACATCCGCGTCGAAGCGATCATTCCAGCCCTGTCGTACGGGGCCGGAGGTCACGCCGGTCTTGGGATGCACGATATCGCCGACGCTGAAACAGCCGGCGCAATTGCCCTGCAGCGCATCGCGCACATCGGCGCCTCCCGGTCCACAAATCTCGACCAGGCCATAATTACCTGGCGAGTAGGCGTCACTCGGCGCGTTGCGCAGGGTCATGACTGTTCCCGGCGGAAACTCGGTTGCATTGTCAACGCTAATGTCGTCGAGCAACACCATTGGCGCGAGCTGGTCACATATACCGGTCAACGGCGGTGAGTTCCCCGCTATGGCCCTTCCGCGAATCAGGACCGGGCTGGTAATTGCCGTCATTGAGAAGAAGATTGTCGTCGTCGCCGGAGCGGGCATGCAGACACCGACAAAGGCAACCTGATCTGCGGCCAGCTTGGTTTCTCCGGCGCGCTCAACATTCGCCGGAGTTGTCGCCGCCGCAATATCCGCGCAGGTTGAGTTGGAGTAGAGAAAAGTTTGCAGACTGTCGAAGTTCGAGGCGAAGTAAAGATTCGATTCGGTAAAGTTTATCGAGTTGTGATTAAACTCGTAGTTGTTCATCTGCGCCACGGCGGTTTGGCGCGCCAGGGTAATGCCACCCGCCGAGTTATTAAGGGCTGACGCTCCGGCCAGGGCCGAAGCGTCAGCAGCGTTTTGGAGTTCCGTCTGCACCGAATAGAAGTGGCTGATATCAGCGCAGAGTCCGAGCGCGAGGATCAGAACAAGCATGGAAACCGCGGTGAGAGCTAAGACAGCACCACGTTCGCCTTGCTTGCGGTTGGCAGGTCTTGATGATTTACGCATGCTTATCCCTCTTTCAGCTTTCAACAAGAAAAACTGGAGCTACCCAGCGTTAGTGTCGGCTACTGACCACCCGTCTTCGACTCTCCGGTCTTCACCGGCGTTACCGGCGTTGCGGGGGTTGTTGCCGGCGCGATTGCCGGTGCGGCCGGCTGAGTTGGCGCGATGCCCGACTTCTCGGTAGAGAATCCACTGGCGCCCTGGACACCGGATCCTTTGGGCTCAACACCCAATGGTGATCCTTTTTTCAGACCGTCGATGCCGCGCAGTTTCGGCAGGTCGTCAGGCTCGACAGGTTTTACTAACTGGGCAGTAACTATAAACATCAATTCGGTTTCGTTTTTCTGAAACGAAGTGGATTTGAAGAGATTGCCCAGAATGGGAATGTCTCCCAAGACGGGTATCTTGGAGAGAGAGCGTGTTTCGTTGTTATCGAGCAGGCCGGCGAGGGCAAAGCTCTGGCCGTCGCGCAACTCGACTGCGGTCTTGGCTCTGCGGGTGCGGAGAGCCGGTATCACAAAGCCGTTGAATCTGACCCCATTCGCGAAATCGATGGTCGATACTTCCGGCTCGAGTTCTAAGCGAATATGGTCTTCATCGATCACCGTGGGTTTGAAATTCAGGCGGACGCCGTATTGTTTGAACTCGATTGTTACCGCATTGGAGCCTGCGCCGCCGCCGCTGCCCTGCACAACAGGAACTGGAAACTCGCCACCAGCGAGGAAGCTGGCGGTCTGGCCGTCCATGGCAACCATGTTTGGCTCAGCTAATGCTCGGAGGGTGCCGTTGGTCTGCATCGCTCGAATCATGTTCGCGGTGTTACCGCCCATAACGAACACATTCAAGGCGCTGCCAAATGTACCGGACAGAATGCCGCCGGTGGCGCTGCTCAAATTGCCCGGTCCACCACCGCTGATAAAGCCGCCGACGCCTGGACTGGCCTGGTACAGTGTTGAGATACCCACGTCTTTCAGCCGGTTGCGACTCACTTCAGCGACCCTGATCTGCAATTGGACCTGGGTAGCGCTCTTCACGGGCGATTGAAGAAGATTGACAGTCTTGAATCCGGCGGCCTGTACGATGGCATCTACCTGAGTAACTATGCCGTCGGCAGCATTGCCTGAGATAACAACTGAGCCGTTTGCTTGGCTGAGTCGGATATCTTCCTTGGGAAACAGCGCCCGGATTTGTGAATCAATCAAAGAAAGGTTGGCGCGAACGTAAACATCGAACACGATAAAGCGCTTTTCACCACCCTGCTCCCAGGCGATGAAATTGATTTGGCCAAACGCCTTGCCGTTGACTATTACCTGATCGGGCGCGACCAGCACGGCCTCGGCGATGTCGGGATTCGAAATTGAAAACCGACCTATTGGACGATCGAAGTTAATGACTTTCGATTGCCCAACGAGTACGTTGACCGCGATATTGTCTTTATTGTGCGAGAAGGAAGCATCGTAGGTAGCTTCCTGGGCATGAGCCAGCGAAACAAGAACGAGTAAAGTGATCACAGTCGCTGACAATAGGGTGAGCGGCCGCGCGATCGTTGAGTCGGTATGCATGGTGCTTTGCTCCTTAATGGTGATTACCTGTCGCGATGTCTTCGCCGAGCAGGTGAGTCGAATCTGCCTTACGGAAATTCAACTGTGGTTCTTTTTGTTCCTACGAAGACCTCGATTTCTGGACGGGGCTGTGTCTTTGGTTGGGAGACGCTTTTGATAACCTGGGGTGCGCGCCGCGGCGCCCGGCGCACTGCCGGCTTGGGCTGATCGTTCGTGCCCGGATCGGGAACCGGCGCTGCATACTCACCACTCAAAAGGGAACGCTTGTTGGCGCCCGGTGTCTGTTTGTCGCCCTGGTCCACGGAATTCCGCATCACGAGTTGCAGCCGCCCTTCAGAGGTGGCCAGCGCCAGCTTCTCTGCCTGTTCGGGAGTCACTTGCAGCGTGACCGAGCGCACCGCCGAAGCTTCGCGATCGTCCTTAGGCCGATCGATGCTTTGACCACTCGCGAGCACCTTGATGTTTTGCAGAACGATCTTGGATATGGTGTCTTTGCTCTTGGAGTTTTCCGGCGGAGCAATGACCACGACAATGTCGACCAGTGTGCCGGGGGTGATAAATCCGGAGACACCTACAACTTCGTCGACTCGTACAGTCATCGCGCGATAGCCGTCTGGAATTACCGCGGAAAGACCGCCAGTTGAGCCTTCAGGAGCAAGCTTGTTTTCGGTGACTACTTCGCGGGCTGCGATGCTGTTTAGCACGACCCGGCCAACAAGCTTGTCCAGTGAAGCAAAGGTGCCTTCCGGGGTTGAGCCGGTGGGCATCTGGGCCACACTCAGTTGTTCCGGAATCAGCTTTGTGCCGACTGGAACATCGACCTTCGTCACAACCACTTGATTGAGGTCGTGCCCGGGGGTCTGGGCGCTGATCAGATAGCGGCTTACCGAGAAGGCTGAGATCAGGCCAAAGGAAATCGCTCCGGCAATCGCGATGACGAATCGTTTGTTACGCATATCAATTCTCCGTTCTGTTACAAAGCATTCAATGCTTCCAATGCGAAAAGTAGATGAAGGACATCAGGCTTCCGAGCGTGATAGCAACACCGTAGGGTATTGTGAGCCGGCGATCTGCTGGAATTTCATAGCGCGGCATGCGCGCGCCTGGCATAAAGCCGGCAAGAATATTCAGCACTCGCCACATCGTTGTCCGCACCGTGCCCCGACGCAGGGCCATGAAGATCGCCAGCATCCCCCCGGTGATCACCACGATCACAAAGGTGGGCAGTACGAGGTGCGCGCCGATAACCGATCCGACAGCTCCAAATAGCTTTACGTCGCCGGCTCCCATGGCTCCGAAGACGTGCAGCACAAACATAAGAGCAAAAGCGATTGCGGTCCCCTCGAGGCTGCCAAGAAAACCGTCGACGCCATAAATGATCGAATTCAGTATCAGACCGTTAACCAGCACGGCCAGAACATATGGATTCGGGATGCGTCGATAGCGAACATCGTTATAGGCAATAATGAGAAACAGCGGCACGATCGAAACGATGGCGCTGATAAGTAAACTGGTAGGCATCTGGTCTACGCTTCGAACGGTTTAGAAAATGGCCGAGCCCACCCTTAGCCAGGAGCGATGCTTTTAGCGCTCAATCTCCTGGCCATGAAGCGGACTTATCAGAGTGGACGTTTATCCCGTGATTGTGTTTGCCAAAGTTCCGATTCCCGTGGTGATGGAATTTCCCAAGACAGTGAAAGCAACCACGACACCAGCGACAACCAGAGCTGCGGCCACGGCATATTCCGACAACTCCAAACCAGTTTCATCTCTGAAAAAACGTCTAATCATCTGAATACTCCTCGTCATGTGTTTGGAAAAGACTAGGCGCGTCCTTTTGCCGAAGTGGCAGGCGAACGCGCCCACCTGAAATCACGCGGCCTAGCCGGTAATCGTGTTGGAAAGCGTACCGAGTCTCGTTGTAATGGCATTGCCCAACGTGGTGAAAGCGATGACGACGCCGGCCACAACCAGCGCCGCGGCTACCGCGTATTCGGACAATTCAAGACCAGTCTCGTCAGCAAAAAATCTCTTAATCATTTCGTGTTGCTCCTTTGCAAAGTTTTGGGGTTGAGTTTCGTTCTCGGAGTGCGGCAGTTAGCCGGCGCTACGAGAAGGTTTGGTTACTGCGATCGATCGCGAGAAACGATTGACAGAAACCTAAGGTCCAATCTGGTTCGCCAGGGTGTTGATCCTGTCGGTGATCACGTTGCCAAGAGTTGCAAATACTACGAGAATCGCGACAGTGATCAATGCCGCAGCGACCGCGTACTCCGACATTTCAAGCCCCATTTCATTAAGGAGAAAACTCTTCAATTCGATTTACGTTCTGTTAGGAACGCCCTTTCACTGAGATAGGGCCTAGGCAGACTCTGATTGAGTACACGCCCCGTAGTGGCAAGGTCCGTGCCGTCACCGCGCTGACGAAACAAAGGTTTGACTTAACTTCAGTTTGTTTTTATAAACGCTGAACCGGCGGGAATTAAAAGTCTGTTTAACAAAGGGACTGGAAAGTAACTAGCAGAGCAGCGAGCTGAAGTCTGATCCTGAGGTGCTCGCCTGCGAGCAGTTGTAGCAAATGCAGGGTGGGTGCAAGTGAGCGGCTTGGCCTTCTTTCGTGTGATTTCGTGGATCAGGTCTTTGGTTTGAAAGCCGAAAGGATACTAACCACGGAGACACGGAGAACACTGAGATTAAGAGCAGGAGCTTAGTAGATTTTAGGGATGACCCGATTGGTTCGTAAGCGGTAGTCGTGATATTCCGGGAACACGCGTTCGAGGATTAACTCTTCGTTCTTCATGCGTTGAAGTTGGATGAGGATGTAAACCAGGAAAATAATCACGGTTGTGAAAGATAAAAACTGAAGCAGAATTCCGAAGGACGCTATTGTTTCGAAGAGGTATAACGGATGCCGCACCAGACGATAAGGCCCGGAAGTAACGAGCCGTCTGGCTTCCGCCATCAGGCTGAAGGAGCGCCCGAGATGGACCAGGGCAAAGATTGAGAGGCAGGTGCCGATCAAACTGATCGTGGTGGCGATCATTGTCTGGGTTATCGAGAGATTGGCACGAGGAAACAACGTCATTGAATAGAGACAGAACGTGCCTACGATTGCCATAACTCTTGGCCAGATGCCTTGGGCTTTTTGCAACGGCGCCATGCGAATGAGGAAAAGCGCTGACATCAGTCCAAGGAAGCAGGTGGTGGATACCCTACCCATTATGTTGGCAGCCATCATCCAAGTCCCACGTGTCGCGCCGCCAGTTGAACCGGTAAGCACCGAGTAGAGGTCAGCCAAGTTACGCGCGACGATAATCAGAAAAAACATTGACGGCACAATCCGGCTAACCAAATCAACAAGTTTCATCCGCCCGGAGTGCTCGGATTTCAAATTGTTTTCTCCTGACTTCATATTAGTCGGCATTTCGTGTGATTTCGTGGACGCGATCGGTACCACCCGAAATTGTGACTCTAATACAGTAATGCGCGTTTTTATTCGAAAGCAATCAGGGGCGCAGCTTAAGACGATATATAACAAAATCCCCGACGGGTTCACCGCCATCTCGTTCATACCAGCGGTCGAGATTTGAAAAGTCGAACTTCTCGAGCGCAGGAGATATAACATAACTTAGTGTGTAGCGAGCTGCGATCAACCGATCAAAAGAATTGACGTATTCGGAATAGAGTCTCACTTCCTCTTCAGCTTCTGGGGGCGTGACAGGTCTAAAATTCACAGTCAAATGAGCAGCCTCTCGCCCGGGCCCAAAGAGGGCAGTCAAGACGGCATAGGTTTTTGCAGCAAGAAGGTGACGCAATTCCGAATCAGTTATGCCCGAATAATACAGGTAGTGGTAAAAGCGTTCCTTGGCCTCCTGTTGGTCAGCCCCCGGAAAAACATTCATATGAAGCGCCCATAACATCGGTTGGCGCGTAAACGTAGGCAACGATTCCGCCTGGCGTGGTTCGATTGCCAGAACTGTCCCCTGATGTTCATCCATTGCTCTCAAACGCTTAGCTATCGCGGCAGCCTTATCTCGCATAATATTGTCGCTCAAAGCCGCCCGGCTAATGCCTGCGGCACTATTAGCTCCATAAGCGAATGCAATGACCGACACCCAAAAAAGTACTCGATGGGAAAGAGCCCACCCTGGAAGAACGCCTACTCGCACGAACAGGCGCCAGCAGATGATGATGGCCATCAGTACCGTGTAAGAAGTGACAAACTCTTCATAATGAAAGGGCTGAAGCGATCGTCCAGTGATGACTTGTTGATTGAAGACGGCGAGCGGAATCAACAGGAGTGAGATTAGGTAGAGTACATGGAAATCGGCTAATGAGATCCGTCGTCGGAAGAAAAGAAATGCCAGGCCCGCCATCAGAATAAGGGAAACTACTTCCGAGGGCCTGAAGAGATCGGGATATCTTGAGAGCGCCAGAGTCTGTATCTGATCCGTGCCTGCGGATCGATGTGCCAGCAACATGCCATAAACAGCTAAAGCCAAAAGCACAATTCCGCCTGCTATAGAAAGGAGCCGCATGTTTCGCAGCCAGCCCGCAGGCCGGAAAATCAACAAGAGCAGGGCAAGGCAGGCGAGCCAGGCCACTGCCCCACTCCATAAGTAGAAATAAGAAAAAATCAAAACTACTACTAATGAACCAATCCAAATTCCCTGGCGAAAGAGCCGGGCTTGCACACTGAGAGATCGCCAAACAACTCCAAACAGCGCGAGAAAGAAGGGGAAAGAAATTGCAGGTACGTACCGACGCAGGAACGGCAAATAATTCCACCGTACTGGAGTACCGAAGATATATCTGCTCGGACCTTGTCCCGAAACAAACGTGGCCAGACAGAGAACCACCAAAACACCGACCGCAGCTAATCGATTATTCTCAATAATAATTGCAAGGAGCCAAAACAGTACCAGGGCCGATGATACCGCAACGACCGGAGTCAGAAATATGAAAATCCCTGATGCCGAGAAACCAAAGAAACGGGCAGGGATCGCTGCGAGGTAAGGGGGAACACACTGGACTGAGAATAGTGACTCAGGCAACGGTTTTCCATTATGAGTATCACGTCCAGTATAGGGGTCATAGCGGCGGGGCGAGCCATCGATCAGAGCCTCGAGGTAAGCCGAGTACGCGACCTCATCAGTATCGAAGTAAGCGTAAGCCCCTGCCCATTGACTGCCACGATTCACGAGTAAGTGAAATTGTGGATAGAACGCCAGAATCGCAAGAGCAAATGACGCGAAGAAACCCCACTTCCATTCAATCTTGAAATGCTGGGTCATAAACCATTCAGGTCAGGATGCAAGAATGCGGTCTCCGGTTCAGCGGGATACGACTACCTGACCAGGGAGAGGTTGGGGCCGTGGTTTAAGGTGATAGATTGTAAAGCCCTCGATTTTCTCTCCGGCATCGCGCTCGTACCATTGATCAAGAGTCGAGGTGTCAAACGGCTGATCGCCGGGAATAACCGCATAGACCAGGGAGTACTTTGCCGCGACCTGACTATCAAAGGTTTCAATGTAGCGCCTGTAGTTGTTGACTTCTACCTCAATCTCAGCCGGCGTCACCGGCCGAAAATCCTGGGTGAAGTGCTCACCCGTTCGTCCTGCTCCGAAAAGCTCCGTGGTAAGTATGTAAGCGCCTGATTGTAAGAGAGCACTTAGCCGGGCAGGGGAGAACCCGGAATAGTAAAGAAACTGGTAAAAGCGCTCCTTTTCCTCACTTGGTTGATTGCCAGGAAAGACTGGCATGTGCAGGGCCCACAGCACCGGTTGACGTGTGACACCTGGCAGCATATCCCCCTGCCAGAGATCTGTAGCCAGGATGAGACCGGGTTCACGATCGCCGAGATCGCGCAAGCGTCGAGCAACAGCCAGACCTTTGTCACGGCGAATATTGTCATCAAGCAAACCCTTACTTACACCCGCGGCGGTGTTTGCCCCATACGCAAAAGCAATAACCGCAGCCCAGAAAAGCATTCGATTAGACTTTAGGAAACTCGGTATCAAACTGCGCCGAGAAAGAATACTCAGAGTGATTATGCCAGCTAGAGAGACAGAATAGCTGGTTACAAACTCTTCATAGTGGAAAGGCTGAAGGGAGATGCCTGTCAGTACTTGCTGATTGAAGACTGCACAAGGGAGCAGCATGAGAGAAACTACAAATAGAACATGACGATCTTTAAGTGAAAGACGGCGTACCGCGATCAGACATACGAGCACCGTGAGAAGGAGCAGGGAGAGGACCTCCGATGGCCTGAGGAGGTCCATTGTCCTTGTGTGGACGAGTACCTGAAATGCATCTGTAGTCCGAGATCTTTGCGCTAACATCGCCAGATAGATGATGAAACCCGGAAGCGAGAGGATGTTCCCAATAAGGATCGTTGTAACCAGACGCTTCCACCCCTCAGGGCGCGCAATAGACCATATGACAACAACACACGCTAACCATGCAATAGCCGCGCTCCAGAGATAGAAGTAAGAGAAGTTTAGAAAAACGAGAATCGCGCCTATAGCTCCCGACCAGGCAAGATTCAATTTCCTGTCGATCCTGGTCATTCGCCAGACGACCCCCAGTAACATAAGGAAAAATGGAAAGGGGATTGCAGGAACATATCGACGCAAAAAGGGCAGATAGGTCCAGGCCGGTAATCCCAAAAGCATTCGAAGCGGTCCATGTAAAGAGATCAGTGTCGAAAGACAAAGAACTATTATCGCTCCCGCCGCAGCTAACCTGTTGTTCTGCGTCACCATACCGAGCAGCCAATAAATCATCAACGTGGATGCTATGGCGATGATCGGCATTAGAGCAATAAAGACCGCAGGTGCGGAAACGCCCAGGAGTCTTCCTGGAAGAGCTGCGACGTAGGCTGGCAAAAACTGGACTGAGAACAAAGACTCGGGAAGCGGCTTTCCTGGTTTGTCCTCTCGGCCTGTGTAGGGATCATTCCGCCGCGGGCGGCCGTTCATCAGAGCCTGAACATAGGCTGAATAAGCAGCTTCATCTCGATAGCTATGTGCGTAATTGCCTGCCCAGTTGCGGCCACGCGAGACGATTAAATGCACTTGCGGATAGAGTGCAAGCAGGGTCATCGCGATGGCCGCGAGTGCTCCCCATCTCCATTCGATCTTGTGCTCTGACTCCTTCATTAAATCTTCGTGCCAATCGAAGCCGAGTGTTGCCGGCGGGTTAAAGGTTCTGTAAGGGTTTTTTGCGGCGGGTGCTCGTGTGCCTCAGCACACGTTGCATGTGACCAATCTGCGGGAAGTAGAAAAGGTTCAACAACAAACGCGGAGAGATCAGAGTCTCTGTCCTTAAACTCCTAACGGGGAACGAAGTTCCCAGGGTCTGCGCGCACACTCAGCGATTGCTAGCGTTGCATACTTGGCAGGAACGAGGCGCTCGGGAGAAATGAGCCGCTGGGAAGAAATGACCCGCTGGGACGGAAGCTGATGGTGCCGCTTCCGAAATCCGCCGCCGGCGTCATGCTGCGGCGATCCTTTAGTGCTAAATAGCGAACCGCTCCAACTTGCCGCATCGGGCTGCCTGCGATTTCCGTCTCTTCACGCACCACCGCAGTGAAAGCTCGACTCCCAAAGAGTACCGCTTCGTCGCCTTTCCTGAATGCCCATACCAACGCTGCGGGAGATGTGTAAGGGAACACCAGCGCGGCAGTGGCGGCTGCCCCTGCAAGGATTGCCGGGGTGCGTCTACGGCCCTTAAGACTTTCCGAAACTTGAACAGGCACCCGCGCGCCATCGACTGCTACGACATCTTCCATTTCCCAGGAGAGGAATCCTGGACGACCCCAGCCCTGGGCCTTCTTGATCTCCACAACCCGACCTGTTGCTACCGCGTTTCTGGCGACGGCCAGCCGCCTATTGACATAGATCGGGCGCGTCACCAGGAATGTTATCTTGCTCCCTTGCTCCAGCTCAGACGAGGTCACCGAATATGCGGATTCGACTTCAATAGCAGTGCCCGCAGGTATGGTTACTCTGGTGGTCCTGGGTAGGTCCCAATTATCGAGGCCAACGCTTGGTGGACCATAAGGCGCCATGGCCATAGCCTGAATAACCGATTCCGGAACCCCGCGCATTCTCAATTCGCGTTGTACCGGGGGAAACGTGTCGAAGCCGCAGTGGGATCTTTGAATGCGGGCAACGATCACATTCGCCCTGAGACCGCTCCTAACCATATTCAGGACGTCACTGTTGCGCAGGATGCGAACAGGAGCCGACCCCCGCTGAGTCATCGTCTGGCCGAATCCAAGCGAAGCGTTGGTGAGAATGAGAACTCCGATAAGCAAAAGGTGTTTAGTTTTCATGATGAAGCACCAGGGCGGCCCCGAAGCCGTCGTCAAAGTCTTAATGCCGCAGCCAGTTCTTTGTTTCCGCGCGCGCGCCAGATCTTTGAATCCAGAAAGTAGTGGGTAAAGCTCACTCCCCAAAATACTGTGACCCAAATTCCCTGCAAGCGCAGGCCGGCGCCTGTAATGGCGTGAAAGGCAAAATTAGTAACGAGTCCGGCGGCGATATAGAAGATCAGACTGCGATTGATGATGGCTGCGAAACCCGCGCGAGCTTTCACAGCCGGCTCGGCATAGTGGTTACGATTGTGATACCACATCAATCGCTGGTATTGCAGCGCGTGAAAAGTATTGATTGGAATGGCCGCCGCCAAAATTCCAAATGGATGGTGAATCGCAAAGCCAAACGCGTACCATTGCAACGGAATGGACATTGCCAGTAACGCCAGTTTGGGGGCATTGATTACTTCGCCCCGAAGGCTTTTCTGAACTTGCCGCCCGACAAAAAACAAGGTCAGCAAGCCATAAGCATAAAACACGATACTCACCAATGGTCGCATGAACGCAAATCGCAGAGTCAGATCGTGGGTCGCTTCCAGATACCAGGCATAAGGCAGTATGAGCGAGACCATGATGAAATGCCGGTCCAACTTCATATCAAAGGCATCACGGTCTTTGTTCTTTGCTTTGTAAAGCATGACAAAACCGTATTCCTGTTTTGCGTGATGGTAGTAAGCCCACGCATATGCCAGTACAAAAAACAGCCCCGCATACCCAAGCATCCACAGCAGAGGACCGACGAGAAGCAGCGGCACCACAGCAAATAATTGCAGCCTGCGCTTCTGCCGTTCGGATTTGTCGAAATACGTCCGCGTCATGGTTGACCAGACGTGCGGTCCGTCAACAACGAAGATGAAGGCGAGCAGGATTGGCGCCAGCGGGACGCCTGCCTTGAACAGAAAGATCGTGGCGTAGCCACCCAAAGCTGAGCAAAGGAACCAGGTAATATCGTCGGCCGCACCAATGATCCACCCACTAGCGCGGGTCTCGGAAACAGGAAGCTTCAGTGCGACTGAACTCATTTTGGGACAGGGTTATAGCCGCTCGTGGGAACTCCGTACAGAAATCGACTCAAGACAACTCGCAACCCGCGAGCCATTAGGAAACCTCAACAAAATCGACGAGACTGCCTTCGGCGGCGTGTTACGTTCCGCAACAAGTGCTCACCTGCGCGCACCTGCTGCTTTGCCTCAAAAGTCTAAGTCGGCTTTGCAAGGCCGCAAGGGGAGCACAAAAAGCGCATTTACAGTACCGGGAGCGAAGCGACCGGATGCTGAACGCAACTTTCCTCAGATTCTGAGCGGGAGAGTCATTCAGGACATGTAGCATCCGGTCGCTTCGCTCGCGGTACTGTCCTGAGAGTCATTCAGGACATGTAGCATCCGGTCGCTTCGCTCCCGGTACTGTCCATCAGTTGCGGGCGAACAGCACTGCCCCGGAGTCTTCAAAAACGGTCCGCCAGCCCTTTTCCTGACGCAACAGGGTCGCGAGCGACGAATGCGGCTCGATCAGAACGGTTTGAATCCCAAACCGCTGAAACTGTGCGCGCCAGACCGGGTCGGCGTTGTAGGTATTCATGTAGTCAAAAAGGAATGAGTCGCTGTAAACATCAGCTCGGCCATCTATAAAAACCCGGCGTTCCGGGTAAAGCTTCCAGATTAGGTAGCCACCCCAGTTATAGTCATTAAAGATGGGACCTGGCAGTTGTTGATTTTTGATCACACTAACCGCAGCCTCGGGATACCGCTTCGACTCGTAAAGTGATTGGTGAGCCTTGAAGTCCACCACCTGCCTAATGACGACTATGGCAGGCAGGCACAGCAAGGCCAGGTTGATAATTACCCTCGCGCCGGTTAGTGGCTGGGGGCGCAGGGAAAACTTTAATCGGGTTTGAGATGCGCTCCAGCGCAGCAGGTACTTGGCCAATGTCGGGGCCGCAAAAATTGCAAAAAGGGGAATATGTCGACCTGAGCGCAGTGCTGCAAAACTGAGCACCAACAGTGCGACGAGCTCGCTTGCTTTGATCCGCTGCGGCGAAAGGGCGACGGCCGCAAACGTGGCGAGCATCAGGACGGCAAGGGGCAGAAAGCGAAACTGATGAAAATCCGGTGAGAGCCATTCCTGGATCAACGACTGCATGGCTGGAGAAGACAGCGTTTCCAGCGGATAAGTGAACATGCGAAAGCCGTGCGGGTTGAAAGGGATGACCGCGAGGCAGCCGCCGAGGGTGAGGATGAGCGGCTTGATTCGATCCCACTTTCGCTCCAGTGCGGCCATGGCCATAAAAAGAACCAATAGAGCTGCACCGAGAGCAAACCCGGCGTGCAGGTTGACCCAGACCAACATACCTAACGGTAGAAACCAGAGAAGGCCCTGTTTGTTTTCATTGAGGTGGCGTTCGAGCACGGCAATGAAAACGCTTGCGAACAGGAACGTGAACATTTGTGGACGCAAACCGAATAGAGGCGCCGACGCGAGCGCTGCCAAGAACGTCGCAAAGCCGGCAACAAAGGGTTTACCCTCGGATCGCCAATAGCAGACGCCCAGGGCCACCGTGATGGCGGCGCCAAATAACAAAAAAAGACCTGCCCAACCCGTCACGCGGAAGGTTGTGTAAATGACAACTTCAGACAACCACTCGTGAGAGACCCACTCCGCGCCGCCTTTTGTAAATGAGAAGGGATCGAGGTGAGGAATTATCCCTGTTTGGACGATGTACTGGCCGGTTTTAAGGTGCCACCAGAAGTCAGGATCAATACTCATGCTCTGTCTGATGGCGAGCGAGAATAAGGAGAGAAAGAAAGCCCAGACAAAAATTGTTCGCAGACTGAGAAAGTTTCGCCAGGAGGTACGGCTGCTGACCTGGATGCTCATTTCGCTATATCAAAGTCCGGGTATTTCATTCCTGACGCCGGCGCGCAACTGCATTCCATCCAGTTGCTCCTCCTGGAGGAATCTCACGGCGCGGACGCCGTATTGTCTCAAGCGTCTGTAGAGCTTGCTCCGGTCAATTCCGAGCGCCGCCGCGGCGCGCACCTGATTGCCGCCAAAATGCTGCAATACAGAAAGAATGTATCTCTTTTCGATCTCCGCCAGAGGTACGCTGTCTGTCATGTAAGCTTCGAGCAACTGCTTAAGGTCGAGAGAGTTTTGTTCGACACGAACGTGGGAAAGCTCCAGCGGCAAACTATCAACCCCTAACAGCTCCTCGTTGCTGACGGCAAGCGCGTACTCAATCGTGTTCTCTAATTCTCGAACGTTCCCCGGCCAGGGATATTCAGTTAACAAACGCATTGCCTCAGGAGTGAATCGCTGTTGAGGATTGCCGTACCGCGTGGCTTTTACTTTCAAGAAATGATCGATCAGTAAACGCACATCGTCTCCGCGAGAACACAGTTCCGGCAGATGGATCGGCAATACCCTCAGCCTGTAATACAGGTCGGGCCGAAATCGATTGGCCGTGACGGCCTGAGCAAGATCAGAATTCGTGGCCGAGATGATTCGAACATCAATCGCAACATTTGCCCTCGCGCCGATTCGCCGCACAGTTCGCTCTTGAAGCACGCGCAGCAATTTCACCTGGGCTGCCAGATTGAGGGCATCCACTTCATCAAGAAAGACAGTGCCGCCCGATGCCTGTTCAAAGAGGCCGCAACGGTTCTCGTGGGCTCCAGTGAAGGTACCTCGTTGATGGCCAAACAATTCAGCCTCGATCAGGGTTTCAGGAATAGCCGAGCAGTTGATATCGACAAATGGTCCATTACGGCGCGGGCTCTTGTCGTGTATGGCTCGAGCTACCAGCTCTTTGCCAGTGCCCGTCGCGCCCGTCAACAGGACGGAGCAATCGGTGCGAGCAACACGATCAATGACAGCAAACAACTTTTTCATGATTGGCGATTCGCCAACCAGCGCCGGCACTGGAGGAAAGTCACGAACCGATCGGTCGTGATTCAGACGGGTGTCGATTTTGTTGTCCGCAGCGGTGGACCAGCGATCCAGGCTTGTGGGAGTGGGAGGGGCAGTGGACATACTATTCGGGTACTCCAGATGCAAAACCAGTTTTACGGAACTCAACGACTCACAACATCGAGTCCAGTGTGGGTTCGTTCTCTTCAGTAAACTAGTGAAGGAACAAAAAATCCCGAAACTGACTAGATTTCTTCTTGCGACAGTTAAAGTAGGAGCGCCGCAAAGCGCTGCCAACTTACGGCTTCGCAGGTTTTTCTCTGGATAGGGTTGGACCTAACAGGACACCCAACTATCGGGATAACGCTGGGCAGGTGTCGTCGTTCAACGAGGAATAAACACTTTGGGAAAAGCAAGAGTCGCCAACCCGATTCTTGCTTCGTCGTTACGATACCGGAAGATCCGGCTTGGACCATTCAATCGTACGTGTGCCGGTGCCCTCAGCAAGTTGTGGGCCAATCTCAAATGTGCCGTCGGTGTTGCGACTTTGTTGCGGAATCCTAGCGTATTGCTTTTTGAGAGGGATGAGTTTGTCCATGATCTGGACTCTATTTCTAGAATACAGACGTGGTCCATGGACCAGTGGTCCAACTTAAACGATCTAATGAAGACCAACGCATTTGCGTCTTGTCGAATCGGTTTTAAACAATGATCGCACGAGCAAAAATTGCTAAGCCGATTAAACCAGCCACGATAGTGAACGACCATTCGACTACCTGGCTAGCTCGGCCAAGCACGTGACGGCAAATCACAATCCCGGTTTTCCATCCATCTTGTTGATAAACAGGCAAAAGATTTGTTAATGCCAGCACGATATTCAGCGTTCCGAAGAACGAACCCCACGCCAGCACTCCCAGGACGAGGTTAACCACAATCCCTGCCAGCAATACGAGCAGTTGTTGGGCCAGCGGGCGAGTCTGCAAGCGCGCCATATCCATGCGGATGTAAGCGCCTATAGGCAACAAACGCAGATGATAGTCGATGTTGCCGATACGAGCGCCGGCTAGTTTCGGACCGCAACCAAATCCCGCCTCGGTCACGGGAACATGGCAGGCTCGCGCCGCAAGGACATGGCCCACCTCATGCAGGACTAGAGATACGACCAAACTCGAGCCTACATTGAAGAGGGAAATATCCATGCTGTTGACGTCACGCGAGCGAAGTGGAATCACCGGAGAGAAACGCGGAGAGTTGTGCTTCTAATAGTTTCAAACGCTGTAGTTCTTCTCTGGTGTCGAGTATCAAATACAAAAGGGAGCAGATCCCGACAATAGCTGCCAGGATACCGAGCCGATTCGTGAGCAGCATCGATAGCAGAAACGCCAGTGTCAGCAGGGCAAGATAGACTCTGATGGCAAACATAGTGGACTCCTGAGTACAACCCAATAAAAGCGCAATCGACCCCGGGTTCCACTTGCGCTCATGGTGAGACTCAAGCTGAGGCGAGCGCCACTCAAGATCAACAGCGACAAACTTTGGGAGCAAGCATTCAGGCAGAGAGAATTTGCCGGAAGGGGCATTGAAGCGGAGATAATTCGCAGGTTAGGAAGGGGGCAAGCGCAGACTCAATCATAATGACACTCAAGATGCTGCGCGCGCCCCCGCTCAATGTGAATAGGCACAAACTTTGGGGCGCAAGCATTCAAGCAGCGAGAATTTGCAAGTCGGGAAGGGGGCAAGCACAGACTCAATTATGGTGACACTCAACTTGGCAGCGCGCGCCCCCGCTCAAGATGCGAAGTCACAGTCTAGGGTTTAATGATGGAATTCGAGTCATAGAGTGGGCCACTCCATCATGAGTGGCATAGGATCTTGAGCGGGGGCGCGCTGCCAGTTGAGTGTCACCATGATTGAGTCTGCGCTTGCCCCCTTCCCGACCTGCAAATTCTCGCTGCTTGAATGCTTGCGCCCAAAGTTTGTGCCTATTCACATTCTAGCGGAACTGATTGTCGTCGGCTGATGGTCCATAAATCGCGGGGACTTTGGCACCCATCAAACGCAGGTAGACTGTCATTTGCCCGCGATGATGGGCCCAATGGTTGATCGTATCCTGGATCATCTCGTAGCGTGGCGTCTCCATGACAACCTGTCCGCGTGCGAGTAGACGCCAGGGGGTCTTCAAGAACTCATCATCGGTCTGCTCGAGAGCGGAACGTGCGGCGGCGGCGGCTTGATCCAGCGCCTCTACCAAAGCGGCACTCGAATCCAAACGTTTGCGTTCCATATTCGAGCCCTCCGCTGGAGCCACGTCCAATTCATCCTGCATGATTCCCATGACCATCCAGGTGGGCATCGTAGCGACCATATTTGCCAGGTAGCCGAAGATCATCGATTTGTCGTGCGGCTTCCAGTCGTACTTGCCCTCGGGTACCTGCTCCAACGCGCGGCGCGAACGGTCCACCTCACGATCCAGTTCTGCTCGTAGGAACTCTGTCAGTTTCATACGCATCTCCTCCTCGCGATGTAATGTTTCGGACATGATACTGCTCGTGAGCCGCTCCACGAAATCACTTGGAGCTCGGGTAGTGCCTAATTTGTAGGGGCGGCCACGGAGGTGTTCATTATCATGACATGCTTTACAGATCTTTATCATGACATCCTTTACACTTTGGCTCGACGCCAGGATGACGCGAGCGAGTCACGCCGGAGGCGTGACATTCAATAGCCGGGGGCAAGCGAAGCGCCGTCCCCGGAAAGGTGAACCAACGCTGTCCGACCCTGTAAGGGTCGCATTCAGTTCCACAGATAGCGCTCGTCGTAAGCAATCCCAGATTCCTCGAGAAACTGAAGTAGCTCTTCCTTAAACGTGTGTTTCCGATGATGCTGCTTCTGGTTTGCGAGATAGCGCTTCAACACCGGAACTTCTCGTTGGCTAATTGAAAAAGCAGCGTACCCTTCCTGCCACTGAAAAGCTCTGAACTGACTATCAGCGGTTTTGATCCATAGCGAACTACCTTGTTTTACTTCTTTCATCAACTTCGCCAAGGCAATGTTCTTCGATTGCGAGACGAGCAGGTGTACGTGATCGCTGGTTCCTCCCGCGTCAAGCAAGCGAGATTCATAGTTCTTCAGAATGCCACCCATGTAAGCAAAGAGTTCTGGTTCAATCTCAGGAGTGATGACGGGTGTACGATTCTTGGTTGAGAAAACAAGATGGGCTAGTAGGCTGGTGAGAGTTTGAGACATTGTGAGGTCTTTTCGTGAGGTTGTTCGACCCTTACAGGGTCGAACGTGATAATGCCATCTACCGGGGACGTTGTCCCCGGCTATTAAATCTATTGCCTTCGGGAATAAACTCGCCTATTGCCTTCGGGAATAAACTCGCCTATTGCCTTCGGGAATAAACTTCGCCGCCAAATGTATCATGCGCAGGTGAGACCTGCACTGATACTGTAAAGGATGTCATGATAACGATCTGTAAAGCATGTCATGATAATGAATACCTCCGTGGCCGTCCTAAGCCACACACCACAGACTCAGAGGACACTGAGGTTACACGCAGCAAGTATGAGATACATACTAGTGCGCGTTTTGCCCTCTGACGCTATTCCTTGAAACGTTTGATTGTACGTGCTGCGGCGCCTAAACCAACAAGTCCAGTGCCCAGAAGCAGCAGTGTTACCGGCTCCGGATTAGCAATCGGACCTTGCGCGGCCCAGCCGGTGAATCCTACACGATCGCGAGATCGTGTTGTGGTGCTGAAGACTCGGCTGTTCTCATTCGAATGCACGGCGTAAAGACGATCATCTGGCTCACTGACCTGGAAGTCGCCAAGTTCTAGATTGTGTGACACCGCGTTGTTTTCATGGTTCTCCCATCCCTCAACTCGAAAGACAGCATCGGCTTTGACAGAGATCATCACCGCAGTCAGAAAGAAGACCACCCCAAGAGCGATACTCACCCTTTTCACAGTCTGATTCATGTGTTTTATCCTCGATTCGACCTGAGTTATCGGGGGCTAACGGGGGCGGGAGAGTATTGCGAGCAAATCTTAGACTACCTGCGCTTGTTTGTAAACTTCATTCTTAGAAGCAAATAACCATCAAGTCCGGCGGTAGGCCTGCCTGCTTTTACTTGATCCATAGTCGGAAAGGAATCCCACACACGGCAGTGTGTGGATGGGTTCAAATCCTTTCTACAGCAGATTCGCCGGATTTATTCCTGCGCGCTTCGCGCGTCGGGTTTTATTGCGGCCACGCGTTGTAGACAGGATCTGAACCATCCACACACTGCCGTGTGTGGGATTCCTTTTGTGCAAAGCCGGCTTAAAGCTTGAGATCTTATTCTAATCAAGGGATGACTTCTGGAGACTCCTGTGAGAATTACGACACAAAGGTTACCTAACTTCCACAGCGCGCGATACCCGGAGTAGTTGAAACTAATGTTTTGCCGCTCTGCTTTCCGCATTTTCTCTCCCAAGATTTCACAGCCGATAAGACTCTAAACAAAGTTCTACCGCTTTCGAGGCAGGGCTACAGTACGCACAGAGGGAGGAATGCCATGTCAAGAAGACTCGGTTTCTCAGTAATCGCAGCCGCTTTTTTCTACCTATCGCTAGTCAATAGCGCCAAGGCCGACACAGTGAACCTTTACCATTGGAAACAATCCTCAACCCAATGAGGAGAACGTATTGTTGAACACCGGAACTACGGGCTCGACTGTTTTCGGTTTAACTAATCAGACGAATATTTTGGTGCAGTTTACATCTCCGACCGACAGGCTGTCCGAGCCCTCAAACGGTCAGGCTAGAATCGAAGCCACTGATGGAACGCTCAATAACATTACGATCTCCGTTCCAGGCGGAAGCTTTGAAGATATCATCTTCAATCCATTTTTTGGCGCGGGAAATGCCACGGTAACAGCAACAACAATCAACAATCAGAGTTTTACATTCACCTGTGCGCTGGGAAACGGGCAAAACTTCCTTAGCATCTTCGATGTAGGAAGCGCTTTCAGCTGGGTCACTATTAGTGCACCGGGAGGGTTCACCGATCTTCGTCAAGTACGGATCTCCGGTGCGCAGCTGACTCCACAAAGTTCGCCGATTCCAGAGCCCGCGACACTATTCTTGTTCGGTTCAGGGTTGGTCGGCTTATGTTCAGCTCTCAGAAGGCGGCGCAAGTAGGCTTATGTGAGATATGGAAAAACCTCTAAACGATCGTTGGCTACTCGACGTGATCGAGATCCTCTCATCCGAGGGCGAAAGCGGCCGGCTACAAATTGGAGTCGGCGCAAGTAGGGCACTACTTTCGATTCCGATAAATTGACATTCTTCCGTCTTAGGAATATGGTCTGCCGCACCAATCCACGAATCACCGAAAGGAAACTAGAACCAATGAAGCAAATAATGTGTATCCTCCTGCTCGTCACGGCAGTTGCGGGGGCATCATCTATCGCTTCTGCACAAGCGAAACCGGACGAACAAGCGTTAATAGCCTTAGACAAGCAGTGGACCGCAGCAGAGTTGCGGCTGAATGACGAGGATCGCAAGACTATCGATGGAATTGTGGCTGCCGAATTCACGAGCACGACGCCTTTCGGTCAAATCCAGAACAAAGCGCAGTACATGGCGGCGCTCAAGCACAGCGACGACACCGACATGGCCGACGAATACGTGGTGCGCTTCTTCGATGGTGGCAAACTCGCGGTTATGACGCACCGCGGAACGGTCAACGGTAAGCCGACCTATCGCAGCACGCACGTATGGGCGAAGCGCGGCAATAACTGGCAACTCATCCAGAACCACGTCAGCAACATCGGAGAGCCGCCGGCGAGCCAGTAAAGCCCGAACTGCTGCGACTGTGTGAAAATACTCTGAGGATGCATGGAGCTTGAAGCTGAGGATTTGGACAACTCAAGCTGAGTAAATTCGCAGGTGGGGAAGGTGGGCTTGCCCCCGCTCAAGATCCGCAGGCACTCAAGACTGAGATCGGCTGAAAGTTGCGAAAAGTTCCTCAGCTTGGCCAGTTAATTCAGTGTTGAGTGGGTTCGGATCTTGAGCGGGGGCAAGCCCACCCCAACCTGCGAATTTCCGTTCCTTGAGTGGCCCCGGACCAGTTCCATTTTTTTTCACAACTTCGGCAGTGCTATTTCGACTGTCTGTGCAAAGCCCACTGAAATAACAATCAATATGTGCTTCCTTAGATATAACGATTCAGAGACTTACTACATTGTCTACTACAGTCGAACTTCCCTGGTATCTACGCCACTATGGACATCGCCACTGCTAAATAAATATTGACTCAACCAGTTAAATCAAATATCGTTCGCCGCCACGTTCAAAGATTGGCTAACTAGCCCAGTAGCCATCTAGCCGCATATCAATCCGGCTCTAATAGCACAAGCCTTTTTGTCTATTAAGCCTTCAACTCTCCAAGCAGAAAGGAACTCCCATGAAAAACAAAGTTCTGCTCAGTGCCTTCGTCGCAGTGTCACTCCTGCTCGCTGTTTCAGTCTATGGCCAGGTCCACAAATACTTCACCCCCGGCTCGGTGTGGGGTGTCACCATGATCCGGATCCATTCGGGAATGGATCAAGCCTACCTGGAATATTTAGATACTCAACTGAAAAAAGAGTCTGAAATCTCGATGAAGAATGGGTTCATGAAATCCTACAAGATTTTGCGTTCCCAAGATGATAGCGGTGATTGGAACATGCTGATCCTCCGTGAATACGAGAGTTTTGCTTCCCTCGAGAAAAATGAGGAGAAAGCAGATGAAATGCTTCGTCAGAGTACGGGGATAGACGACCAAAAGGCTATGCAAGGATATATGGACCGGTCGAAGGTTCGGGACGTCGTGGGCACGAAGTTCATGCGGGAATTAGTGCTTAAATAGCCCTGATTAAAAACCAGGTGGCGCAGCGACAGTCGCAAAGGGCGAGCCGATAATCGGCTCGCCCTTTGCGCAAATTCCCGGGAGTATCATGTTCAGCATACTTTGCACAAAAACTTGTTCGACGCGCGACTGTCAATACAGTACCGCGAGCGGAGCGACTGGATGCTACGTTCAGGTTCACATCCTGAATGACTTTACCGGTCGGAATCTTAGCAAAGATGCGATTAGCATCCGGTTGCTTCGCTCGCGGTACTGTAAGAATGCTTCGACACCTCGGCGCGATAGGGTTTTGTGCAAAGCCTGTTCAGCGCAATTCAATGTGCCTTGACTTCGTTATCCCTTAAAACTATAAGTTGCCGCCATGGGAAGATGTCGCAGCAACCAATTTCGGTTTGCTCGATCTCCCGCTCGAAAGGATTGAGACCATGAGAAATAAACTGCCCCTTATTGTTGCCATATTCCTGGCGGCGACAACACTCTGCATCGCTCAGACGGACGCGGCCTCCAAGACAAAGTCTCAACGGCCGGCCGAAAGCAACTCTGACCAAAAGCTGATAGCTAACTCTCGAGCCGTATGGGAGGCCTACAAGAGTAGAAACATCGCTGCCATCAAAGAGCTTACCGCCGAAGATTATGTGTCCCAGACTCAAGCTGGCCCTTCCAACCTCAAACAGGATATCGATACTATCGCAAAGCTCACCATCGAATCTTACACTCTCGATGATCCGAAGGTTACCTGGGCAACAAAGGATGTGGCTATTCTTCGCTACAAATGCGACCTTAAGGGGTCGTTTGACGCAAAGCCGTTTAAGCCGGTCTACGCCACCGAAGTATGGGTCAATCGAGGAGGCAAGTGGCAGATCATTTCTTATACAGAGACGCCAGTGAGTTAGTCGCTACAAAGTAGTTTTAACGCGAAACACTGAAGAATCTGCAGTCGCGACTGGACAACTTCAAGCTGCGTAAATTCGCAGGTCGGGAAGGGGGCGGTCGTTAGTTTGAAGGTTCAGTAAGTTCAAGGCGCCCCCGCTCAAGCTTGAATGCCAGAGCTCATCCCCTATTACTCAAGGCTCTGGGTTTACTGCATTGAGTGATTGAGTGGAATGAGGTCAGTACCGAAGCGCGGTAGCGTCGGGTCTGCAACGGGCAAGTGACCCTTAACGCTGAACGCAGCGATTTTATTTCCCCCAGAATACGTGCGCCGTAAGTACGACCCGACGCTACCGCGTTTTCGGTACTGACCTCATTACTCTCCGATCCTCATTCACTGCGATCCAGTTTTCACAGCAGAGCGTGGAGCGTGAATTGAATCCCACACACGGAAGTGTGTGGGATTGTTCAGATCCTGTCTAAGAACGCGAGCCCTAAACAGCCAGCGCGCTACGCGCGCAAGACTTGAGATTAATTGGTTGTAGAAAGGATCTGAAGTATCCACTGCCGAGGACTGTACAAAGTGACTCCAGTGGAATGAGGTCAGTACCGAAGCGCGGTAGCGTCGGGTCTGCAACGGGCAAGTGACCCTTAACGCTGAACGCAGC
>Ga0137403_10000077_pt1 | contig 105691 bp, 95 predicted proteins | sample CZOMad2_1_16fung_FD_122057 | JGI IMG/M metagenome (GOLD analysis project Ga0137403, IMG submission 122057) | Vadose zone soil fungal communities from Angelo Coast Range Reserve, California, USA - CZOMad2_1_16fungal (Hybrid Assembly) | ecosystem: Environmental > Terrestrial > Soil > Vadose zone... | reverse complement strand
CGCGACGGGGGTAAACAAGGCGTATGACGCCACGACGGCCGCGACGGTGACGCTCGCAGCCACCCCCCTCGGGAGCGACGGGGTGACGTTGAGCTACGCCAGCGCCAGCTTCGCGGACAAGAACGTGGGCGCCGGCAAGCCGATCAGTGTGACGGGCATCAGCCTGGGCGGGGCGGACGGTGGCGACTATAGCCCCAACAGCTCGACCTCGGGGACGGCCGACATCACCGCCTTGGCCATCACCGGCACTGTTACGGCAAGCAACAAGGTGTACGACGGCAGCACCACGGCCACTATCGCTACCCGCACTCTCGCCGGGGTCCTGGGGACCGACGCCCTCAGTCTGACCGGCGGTACGGCGAGTTTCGCCGACAAGCACGTGGGCACGGGCAAGACCGTCACGGCCACCGGGTTGAGTCTCACGGGAGCCGACGCCGGCAACTACGCCGTCAACTCAACGGCTACGGCAACGGCCAACATCACGGCCCTGGGCATCACCGGCACCATTGCGATCAGTAACAAGGTCTATGATGGGACGACGGCAGCGACCATCAGCACCCGGACGCTCACCGGCCAGGTGGCGGGCGACGTGGTCAGCTATGTGGGTGGCACCGCGACGTTCAGCACCAGGGACGTGGGCAGCGCCAAGGCGGTTACGGCCACGGGTCTGAGCCTGAGCGGCGCCGACGCGGGCAACTACACGGTCAACACCACTGCGACGAAGACGGCGGACATCACCGCCGCGACCTCGACCACGCTCGTCACCAGCACGCCCGTGAGCATCCCGTACAGCGACGGGGTTCAGTCGATCGCACTTGCGGCGACGGCGAGCAGCCCGACCGTCCTGCCCCTCAGTGAAGGGACCATCACGTTCACGGTGAAGAGCGCATCCAACGTGACTGTCGGAACGGCGAGCGCGCCGATCAACGTCCTCAATGGCTCCGCCGCGACCACGTACACCGTCCCGGGCATGACGGATGTCGGTACTTACACCATCCAAGCCGCGTTCGTGGGGGTCAACTTCGGTTCCGGCAGCGCCGGTACCGGCAGCCTGACCGTCCAGCCGGCCGACTTCCAGGCCACGACGGCGACGACCGACGCCGACTTCCACCAAGCCGATGACCTCGACGTCCTGTTCAAGAGCGATCCGAAGCTGCCTACCCTCCAGCTCAAGAACACCAATCCGGGCACGGTGCACTACCAGCTCACGTACAACAACGTGACTGGTGTGGACATCAACGCGACCAACGGCGCTACCCTGAAGACCGTCATTGAGGTGCCGCCAATGACCAACTGCGGCGGGGTAACCTGCTCCTCGTCAGTCGACAAGACAGTCGCCGCGTGGTCGCTCAAAGGCGCCAAGGCCATCCACGTCTGGCCCGACGACCGGACCGACGACATGGCAGTCCAGTTTACGTACAAGGCCAGCGGCGACTGCTCCGTGGACGGGGGGACCTACACCTCTAACCTGAGCTCGATCCCGAGCGCCGCGCCGAAGTGCATCATGGTGACCGGCTTCGCGATCCCCAAGAAGCACCAGGCACGGATCGACCTCCATCTTGAATTCCGCTGGAAGGAGTCCGCCAATTGGGCGGCCTCACCGGATCCGAAGTTGTACTTCTACTCCGGCTTCGCGTTCAAGTCGACGTCGACCGCGAACTTCCCGAACGTCGTGCCGTCGGTCCGGATCTCGATGCAGTCCGCCGGCCTGGTGGCCGCGGGCCAGCGGGTCACCGCGGCGGGTGGGTTCATCTTCGACCCGGCCGGTAACCCGGCGGCCGATTATCACGTGCGGCTGTTCAATCTGCCCGGCGACGCCTCCGCGGCGAACGCATGCGCGGGCGTAAACTCGAAGGTTGTCGCCGATACCAAGGTCAGCGCGGACGGGTTCTGGTTCGTCTGGAAAAACGGGTTCGATCAGATGAACACCGCGGCGCCGGCGCTGCCATCGAAGATCCAGTACTCGATGGTGGTGTGCAGCCCCGGCACGACTCCGGCATCGGTCGCGATGCGGACGATGAGCGGAAAGATGCCGGACAAGGAGTTCGATCAGGAGGACTTCTCGGTCCCAACCGTGATCGCCACCGGTCCGTAGCAAGGTTCACGGCCTGGGCGGCTCGATCTACGCCCTTAGGCCCGTTGGCCGCCGTTTTCTGTCCCGCCGGGGCCAAGGACCTCGCGGACCCGCCAGAGAAGCACGTCCGGGGCGAAGGGCTTCTGCAGAAACGCGGTACCCGGCTCGAGCCGCCCCGGGTGAACGATCGCATCATCGGTGTAGCCCAACATGTAGATGACCAGGAGTCCCGGGCGCTGCGCCGCGAGCCACTCCGCAAGGTCGCGCCCACTCATCTCCGGCAGAACCACATCCGTGAGCAACAGATCAATCGGGCGCCACATTCGCTGCGAGCTCAAGCGCCTGCCGCGGGGTCGCCGCGTCGAGCACGGTGTAGGCGGATAGTTCGAGGAACCGCCGGATCACCATCCGGATCGCCGGGGCATCCTCGAGGAGCAGGATAGTTTCCGTCCCGCCCACGGCCTGCCCTGAGACCGGTGTCGGTGCTGCCGCGATCGCGCCCTCGGCGCGCGCAAGTAGATCTTGAACGTGGTCCCCTGATCCGGCTCCGAGTAGACGAAGATGTGCCCGCCGAACTGCTTGACGATGCCGAACACGGTCGAGAGCCCAAGCCCCGTTCCCTTACCCCGCGGCTTGGTTGTGAAGAAGGGCTCGAACAGGTGGCCTTTGATCTCCGGCGTCATGTGAACCAACAACAACCCTGTCCCTTCACCCCCCGCTGCAGCGGGCAGGCGCGCGCGGATCGCTGCGCTCGGCTCTGCCGGGGCTCCGGCCGCCGAGAGAGCGGCCGCCGGAACGGCGGGAACCGGCAGATGGATATCGATCCGGTCCAGCAGCGGGCTCGACATCCTCGCCCGGTAGCGCTCTATGACGCCTGGCTCGCAGCGGCAGCTGCGCAGGGGATTGCCATGGTAGCGGCACGGATTCTCCCAAGCAGCTCAAGAAAGCATTCGCGCGGCCAACCCTCTGGCCAGTGCACCCGCCTGCCCAAGCTTACATTTGCGTCCAGACCTGGGATCAATAGAGTTACACCGTCACCTCGACAGGGGACCAAATGGACTCTGCCAGCGGTCGATCCGCATCCGGTGGCCGAAACGCCGTGCCCGAGACGCAGGACAACGCTGTTGTAAGGGCAGCCATTCATCCTTCGATTGGGGTGGCACGCCTGGGGAACAGCAAAGAAGAATATTTTCTCGCTCCGGAAATCGTGGATCCTCCGCCGCAGCCGCCAGGGTTCTACCGCGACGCCACGGGGGCCCTGAAGCGCCAGGCGGTGCGGTTTCGTATTTACGGACTGAATGCTCAGGGCCAGGTCGTGACAGAATTCACGCGGTCCAACGCTGAGATCACCTGGACCGTCCACCTCGCCAACAAAAAAGCCGCCTGGTATCAGTTCCAGATTGCTCTGGATATCCCGGAGGCAAAGTCGGCGCCGCACGCGTTTCTGCGCAACGTGGCGATCCCCGATCGCAAGAATCTGGCGATCGACCCGGGTGCTCGCGAGATCACCGGGGTCAACGCGGGTGGAGGCCCTGCGCATTCCTTCGATACCGGCAAGTTCATGGGCACGCCGGTGTATCTGGGCGAGCTTCGCACCGACGAACAGGGCCGGCTCGTAGTGCTCGGCGGGCGAGGGAAATCGGCGTCATACACCAATACCCCCGCCCTCACGTTTGCCAACAACGAGGGCTGGTACGACGACACCGCTGATGGACCGGTCACCGCCACCGTCCAGTTTCAGGGAAAGCCACTGAAGGTAGACCCCGCCTGGGTCGTGGCCGCGCCCCCGAACTACGCGCCGGCGCAGAAATCTGTCCGCACCATGTGGGACTTGATGCGGGACACCGCGATCAAGTCAGGGATGCTCCTCACCCCACTCCGTCCGTCATTCAACACCGACATCCGGCCCATCTTCGAGCGGCTGTCCCGGCTCCAATGGGTCAACGCCGGCTTTGCCGCCGCGTTCGGGTGGAGAGGTCCGAACAACTACACCACTGCCGACTGGCTCACCCGATTGAGCCGCAATACTCCGGAGGAGGTGGAGATGCGCCGGACCATCGCCAATCAATACCGGAACTTCTCTCGCGATGCCTGGTCGCCGACGCCATGGCCCTGGCAATACGGCGACGCGATGAACATCCCCCCGGTCCACTCGCCCCGGCAGAACGTCGCCTTGAGCGACACCCAGCTGCGCCTGCTGCAACAATGGGCCGACGGTAACTTCGATGCCGACTACGACCCGACAGCCCCACCGTTACAAGCCCTGGCCGATGTTCCGCTCGCCGCTCAGGCGGACATGCTCGACCGGGCCTCGTTGGAATTCTGCCTGGCCGACGCCTTCCATCCCGGGTGCGAGATGACCTGGCCGATGCGTCAGCCCAGCCTCTACATGGCGCGGTTTCGAATTGCCCATGCGCCGGAGGATTGGATCGAGCCGGATTACGGCATCGTGATGAACCCGGGCGAGATGCTGGGCTTGCTCCCGTGGGGCCCGCTCGGACCTCAAGTCCCGGGTGGAATCACCCGCTGGATGGCGCTTCCCTGGCAGACCGACTCCGCCAGTTGTCGCTCGGGCTACATCAAGTCCTATGACCCGTACCTGCCGACGTTCTGGCCCGCGCGGGTCCCCAACCAGGTGCTGACCGAAGCAAGCTATGACACGGTGATGGATACCCAGCAGCCGCTCGGCGCTCGGCTGGCGGCCTTTGCTCAGCGCGTAGCGTGGGTCCGGCCCCTGGGCAGTAAGGGCTACACCTCACAGCTCAATAACATGATCGCGAATTTCGGGGACATGGGAGTGATCGAACCGCGCCCCGGACCCGGAGATCCTCATTTTCCGCCGTCGCTCGATGTGGAGAACCTGCCGAAGCACACGATCGAAAGGCTAGCGGCGGAGGGTGACTCTCCGTACGCCGCCGATGAGATCGATTTGACCGGCATCGAAAAAGTCCGCCGCTTCCCCCATGGGCTCGAGCACTAGCCCCCGCGAGATCGAGGTGCTCGTGGTCGGCGCCGGGCCGGCCGGCGCCACCGTGGCGCTCAACTTGGCACCATTGCGCCAGGTCGCGCTGGTGGACCGGCGAGCGCGACCCGGGCCGCGCATCGGCGAATCGCTGCCGCCCGCCGCCCGCCGGCTTCTCACCGACATGGGGCTCTGGGAATCCTTCACCGCCCAAGGCCATTCCCCCTGCTACGCGAACCGCGCAGCGTGGGGCTCGGCGCAGCCGGTAGAGACCGATTTCCTGCGCGACCCGGACGGCCACGGCTGGCACATCGACCGCGCGCGGTTCGAGGTCTGGCTTCGCGCCATTGCCGTGGATCGCGGCGCACTGCTGCTCGCGCCGGCCCGGATCCAATCCATGGAGTGGGACGGACATCGCTGGCGCATCCGGCTGGCAACGACAGCAGGCTCGATCGAGCTCATTGCCCGACTGGTGATCGACGCGGCAGGACGGGCGGCCCCGGTCGCTCGTCTCGCCGGTGCACGCCGCCAACGACACGACCGGCTCTTCTGCAGCTGGCTCTATGGAGAGGCCAACCCGTGCGGCCATGGTGCCGGCCTCACCTATGTTGAAGCCGAAGAGTATGGGTGGTGGTACACGGCGCCGGTGCCGGGTGGCCGCCGCGTGCTTGCCTTCCATACCGATACCGACTTGCCCGAGGCGCGCGCGTTCGCCGATCCGAAGCTGCTCCCGCACCGCGTGGCTCCTGACGGTGAGCTGGCTGCGATTCTTACCGAGTCGCGCTTTACGCCCGCCGGGCCGTGCGGTGTCACCGCCGCGCACAGCGCCGTGCTCCATCCCTTCGCGGGCCCGGCGTGGCTCGCGGTGGGCGATGCCGCCTTGAGTTGTGATCCGCTCTCCTCGCAGGGGCTGCTGAACGCCCTCTACAGCGGGTTGGCCGCGGCGGAGGCAGCCGAGCGCCGCCTGGCCGGAGATGCCGACGCGCTGCCCCAGTATCTGGACTGCCTAGCTCGAGTTCACACCACTTATCGCGCACACCTCGCCCGCTCTTATCGGGTCGAGACGCGCTGGAGCAATACCCCCTTCTGGAAACGCCGCCACATCGCTCCCGACGATGCATAGCGACCCGCTGATCGGGAGCCTGCTGGGTCGCTTTCGTCTCCTGGAACAACTGGGAGCAGGTGGAATGGGCGTCGTCTATCGTGCCCATGACGAACGCCTCGATCGCGATGTCGCGGTCAAGGTTCTTCCCCACGGCCGCCTGCCGAATGAAGCCGCGCGCAGACAGTTCCAGCAGGAGGCGCAGGCACTCGCCCGGATGAGCCACCCGAACATTGCGACCATTTTTGACTTCGATTCCGACGGGACGACGGACTTCCTGGCCATGGAGTTGTTGACCGGACAGACGCTCGCCCAGCAACTGTACTCCGGTCCACTCGCACCCCGCTCCGTCATCGAATTCGGCATTCAGCTAGCTGAAGGCCTCGCTGCCGCGCACCAGCAGGGAATCCTCCATCGAGACCTCAAGCCGGGCAACCTCGGTTTGACGGCCGACGGCAGACTGAAGATCCTCGATTTTGGCATCGCCAAATTGTTGACTGACGCGAGCGAGGTCACCCAGACCGCGGCGGGCATGGTGAAGGGGACGCTCGCCTACATGGCTCCCGAGCAGCTCCTGGGAGAACGGGTCGATGCCCGGGTCGACATCTACGCTGCCGGAGCGGTGCTTTACGAGCTGGCGACGGGGAAGCGCCCCCACGCGCAGGCCACCGGGCCCGTGCTGATGCATGCGATCCTGCATCAGCCGCCGACGCCGCCGTCGTCCCTGAACCCGAGCGTCACCCCGGAGCTCGAGGCCGTCATTCTCAAGGCGTTGGCGAAGGACCGCAATCTGCGCTACCAGTCGGCGCAGGAGCTGGCCGACGATCTCAAGCGGCTGAAGGGTGCGACGGTACCCATTGCCGCCCGCCATGCAGCCGGATCGCGGCTTCGGCGCATGCTGCGCCCTGCCCTGCTGGCGGCCGGGGTTGTGCTTCTCGCAGTTGGTGCCTGGCAAGCGTCGCGCAGCTTCCAGCTCCGCACCGCAAGCGGCCCCCGCCCAATGCTGCTGGTCGGAGATTTCGAGAATCGCACGGGCGAGCCGGTGTTCGACAATACGCTGCGCGAAATGTTTACTGCCAGCCTGGAGCAATCGCACGTAGTACAAGTATTTCCCACGAGCCGCCTGGTCGACGTGTTACAGCGTATGGGGCGGCCGCCCACCCAACGCATCGACGAAAGGATTGGCCAGGAGATCTGTCAGCGCGAGGGTTTGCAGGGGCTCTTAGTGGGTTCGATCACCCGGCTGGGGCGCACCTATGTGCTCCTGGCTCGCACCCAAGCCCCATCGGGGTCCAACATCATCACCACTCAAGGCTCGGCTGCGAGTCCCGACGATGTTCCGGCACGAGTGGATGCGATTGCTGAGACGGTGCGCCGTAAACTGGGCGAATCCCTGCAGTCGCTCAAGGAACACTCCCTTCCGCTGGCAACAGTGAGCTCCTCGTCACTGGAGGCCGTGCGCTATTTCACCCTGGGAAAACAGAGCCTCTATGCCGGCGATCCCTCCCAGGCCGTGCTGATGTTCACCAAGGCGGTGGAGCTCGATCCCAACTTTGCGGTGGCGCACGAATACTTGGGTGCCGGTTACCAGTATTTGAACCAGTATGACCGCAGCGTCGAGGAGATTCGCCGGGCCGCCCAGCTGACGGACCGCGTCTCGGAGCCTGAGCGACTTCGGATCATGGCAGCCCACTATGGCACGCTGCTGGACTTTCAGAAACAGTGCGAAAATTACCAACTCCTCGCCCAGCTCCAACCGCGCGATCCAGCCCCCTATGTGAACCTCGGAATCTGTAAGAAGGAAAGCTATGACTATGCGGCCGCTGTGTCCTTTACCGAGAAAGCTCTGCAGCTCGTGCCCCGGTCGGATGTCAGGATCAATCTGGCTTCACACCTGCTCTCAAAGGGGGATAAGGAGAGGGCCTTGCACGTCGCGCAGCCGTTCAGCCGGGAGTTTGCCAACAACCTGTGGGCCCAAACGGTACTGGGACGTATCTACCTGGCTTTGGGCCGATTCGAGGACGCCCGGAAGACCTTCAAAGGCATGGTACAGATCGGACCTGACGCCGAAATTGAAGCGGAGCTGTCTCTCGCCGACCTGGCCCTAGCCACAGGCCACTATGGCGAAGCGGAGAAAGAGCTCAAGGCGGCGATTGAGACCGCCGGGAGACATCATAACCGCACCGCGGCGGCAAAAGCCCGAATCGCGCTGGCCGAGATACTAATACAGAAAGGTTCCACTCCGCAGGCCAGCAGACAGCTGCTTGAGCAAGTCCACCTGCCGCCCCACGCCCCAGGTCTCGCTCTCCTTCTGGCAAGGACCTACGCATGGACTGGCCACTTGGAAGCGGCCAACAAGAGTATCCGCGACACCGATTCCCTCATAAATCAGCATGATGTGCCGGCGCTGCAGGCGGTGCGCTATCTACTACACGCGGAAACCGCGCTAGCGGAACGGAAGTACGCGGACGCGGTGGACGCCGCGCAGCGCGCCGTTGCGTACCAGAACTCCATATTCGCGGTGGAGACCTTGGCCCGCTCCTATGCCGCGGCAGGAAAGCCCCAGCAAGCCGTCGCTCAATATCAGACCTTGCTGACCCGCGCAAACGAGCTTCTGGACGACACCAGCGTCGAGAGCTTCGATGAGCCCTCGTATCGTCGGGCAGTCGACGCACACTACCGGCTCGGCGTCCTCTACAAGGAACTTGGGCGATGGAGTGATGCGCGCACAGAGTTGCAGACATTTCTCAGCTATTGGGCCCACGCCGACGCGGACCTGCGACTCTACCAAGATGCTCAACGCTTGCTGAGAACCCTCCCCACCAGCGGTGTGCCCACGCCCGCGACGTAAACTGCGGATTCCCGGATGCCGTCCAGACCAAGGTCCTGTTCGATCAACGTATCCTCGAACGCTGCTGTGCAGAATGGAGCCAGTCCGAGCCATGTCGCCACCAGGCAAAAGGTTTGGCATAGATGGCCGGCATCCAGCAACACCACCCGATAGCTGCGTGCAAAGCGGTACTTCCACTGCACGCGGGGGAAAACGGCGGTCATAATGAACAAAGCCGAGGCGTCTCCCACGAACTCCTGGCCTGCCGTGTATGCGACTGCTTTTTTCACGGCCGGTGAAGAGCGGAGCCGTTCCAGGCGGTGGTGCAGGCAGTTGTAATGGTAGAGGCCTTGCCCTAATCCGCCCACTCGCATCGCCAACAGATAGACTTCGCCGGGATGACGCGCCCCACCCGAAGGGCTGGTCTTGTGGAACAGGCGGCCGAATGGCGGCGCGTCGATGCGTCCGGTAACCCCCCAGGTGTAATGGAGCAGGGTCGAGATGACGCTCAGCGGGACCGGGTTTCGGGAAAACGCCCGGTGCGTCTTTCGAGCGAAGAGCACACGCTCAAAGTCGCTGTCTGCCGTCCGCTGGCTGGGAAGGGGGACACGGGGAGCTTTGGGGTAACTCTTCAGTAACGGCGGCTGGGACGACTCGGCAAGATAGCGCCTGAACAACCTGGGAGCAGGTTGGACGTATTCAACGTCCTTAGTGGCGAAATGAAAGCTCCCCTGCGGTAGCCAAGCCGACCAGACGCTAGCCAGATCAGCGTCCCGCTTTGCCTCGGGCGTACCCTCGGTGACCAGAAATGTATTTCTCAGCAATTCGCGCAGGCCCGCGCGAATGCTCGGTGGACTGTACTCCGGCAGGAAACCCACTACATCCGACGGACGAGTCCAATCCTCGAGGAGGTGCAGAATTCGGACCGCTTCAGGCTCGGCGCTGGCGGACACCAGCGTCTGGTAGTTCAGCAAGACCAATTTCCGCTCGCACCAGGCAACCAGCACTGCACGCGCACGTCGGATACGACGCGGGCCGGTCATCGCAGGATCACGCCAATGCGCACCTCCTCCCGCTGACCGGTCTCAGCGAGCCGAGTGCGGGTGACCCTTCACCCTTCTTGCTGCAGAGTGCGGGTGCCCCTTCGCCCGGCTCGGTCCATGGGGGTGACCCATAGCCTTCTTAAGGTTCCTGATATTCAGCTGTAACGCCTTTTGAGCTTTTTCTATTGCGGCCAGAGCTTTTCGGGTAGCGGCGCCGGCGCTCGTGGATCGTTTCTTTTTCTTCGCCATGTTGGTTCCCCTGTTGTTTTGTGAGGCTGGGCTCGAATAGTGTGTAGATGAGGCCGTGAGAACTTGCAGCTTTGCATGTTGCTTTGTCAATCACTTTCTACACGCGGTTCGCGGGCGGCAGCCGCGCGCGATCCAGGCTCCGATCCTGGATCGCCTCACTGACGTGCGCCGAGTCGATCTCCGCCACGGCCGCCAGATCCGCGATCGTCCGCGCCAGCTTCAGCACTCGCGTGTAGGCCCGCGCCGACAACCCGAGCTTCGCGATCGCCCGCCGGAGGAGCGCCCGGCTCGGCTAGCCGACAGTAGCCCCGGACGTCGCGCGCCGTCATCTGGGCGTTGCTACAAGTAGCTGGCTGACCCTGGAAGCGCTCGCGGTGGATCCGGCGCGCTGCCTCAACGCACATCCGGATCACCGCACTCGCCTCAGCGGGCGCCGCACCGCCCGATAACTCGCCCGGCGGCACGGCTGGGACGTGCAAATGGATGTCGATGCGATCGAGCAGAGGGCCCGAGATCCGCCTGCGGTATCGCTCGAGCGCAGCGCGATCGCAGCGACACTCCCGCCGCGCGTCACCGAGGTGTCCGCACAAACACCCCTGCGTTGCGTTTTTGCCATGTCACCCTGCGAGGACGAAAACCGCTCCCGGCTGCCTATCCGGCCACGCTCCGTACCCTCGGGGACCACCTGCGCCGGCGGCGGCTCGACCTCAAGCTCCGCCAGCGGGACGTGGCCGAGCAGCTCGTCGCCGACGCTTGCACCGTCACCAACTGGGAATCGACCGGACGAGCCCGGCACTCAGGTTCATCCCGCCGCTCGCCGGCTTCCTCGGCTACCTGCCCCTCCCCACCGGCGAGACCCTGGCCGAACAACTGGTGGCCTATCGGACGGCCCGCGGCCTGTCCCAGAAGGCAACCGCCCGGCTCCTCGGCATCGACCCGGGGACGCTGAGCCGGTGGGAACGCGGGCTCCGGGTTCCGGTAGGTCGGTATGTCCGGCTGCTCGATGCCTTCCTGGAACGGCTCGCCGCCGCTCTGCCCAGAGCCCGAGATTTGTAGCTCGCCCCCGTCTAACGGTGGTTGCTTCTTGGACTTACTGGAGTCGCCCATGTTGGCCAGTGAAACGGCCTGATGCAGCTACCCCAAATTGGGAATTACAAAATCAGAGTGGGTTCCCATTTTGGTCTCGGCGCATGGGAAAACGGATGCGCATAATCCCGGGCCGGCACGCCAGTCGCCAAGCCGTCTGCGCTCTTGCAAACCCAAACCACGCCTCTCTGCCTGAGGTGCTCCGCAATGAACGCGACGACCCCACGGCCCACTCCATCGTCCTTGGGTTGGATGATCGGATTCGGGCGGGTGAGTGTTTCCTGAGGAGGTAGATCGTGCCGATCGTTGCCGTTGTGCTCGTCTCGGCGGTCCTGGTAACGGTGGTGGCGGTCGCAGTCTATCTGGTCAGCGGCGGCGTGAGTCGGCGAGTCGCCTGGCAGGAGCAAGCCCGGGTCATCTTCTGGGACGGTGAGCGCCCGGAAGGCCAGGAGCCGGATCGATGACCGCCGACGGGCTCCCAGCCTCCCTCGAGGAGCGGGTCGCGCTCCGGATCGCCGGCGATCGCTCGGTCCGCCAGGTGGTCATGCTGTTCTTCGGCTCGGCGCTCTTCTGGCTGTTGATCGGCTCGTTGCTCGGACTGGTCACCTCGCTCAAGTTCGAGTGGCCGGACCTCTGGACGGGCACGGCCTGGCTCACCTTCGGGCGGATCCGCCCGGCCCATCTGAATACCATGGCCTATGGCTGGTCCAGCCTGGCCGGGCTCGGCGCGGCGGTCTGGCTGGTCGCGCGGCTCACCGGGACGCCGTTGCTCCATGAACGGCTCGCCCTGGCCAGTGTGGTTCTCTGGAACGTCGCCGTGGGGGCTGGAACGATCGCGATCCTTGCGGGCCGGAGCTCCGGGATGGAGTGGCTGGAGTTCCCCCGCTGGGCCGGTGTCATCCTCGCGATTGCCGGTGCCCCGGTCGGGCTCTCGCTACTCGCCATGGTGCGCCGCCGGACCCTCTCGCATATGTACGTGTCGCTGTGGTATCTGGTCGGTGCGGTCTTCTGGTTTCCCCTGCTGTATATCATGGCGAACGCACCCCTCTGGCGCGGAGTGGATCAGGCCGCGATGAACTGGTGGTACGGGCACAATGTGCTCGGCTTCTGGTTCACCTCCATCTCGTTGGGAACGATCTACTATCTGATCCCGAAGATCATCGGCCGGCCGATCTACTCTTACCAGCTCTCCCTGCTGGGCTTCTGGGGCCTCGCGTTCTTCTACTCGCTGGTGGGCGTTCACCATCTGGTCGGCGGCCCCCTGCCGGACTGGCTGATCAGTCTGAGCGTGGTCGCGAGCGTGCTGATGATCATTCCGGTCGTGGCCGTGGGCTACAATCACCACATGACCGCCTTCCGGCACCTGGGCGCCTTGCGCTGGAGCCCCACCTTGCGGTTCATCGTGTTCGGGGCCGTCAGCTATACGCTGGTGAGTCTCCAGGGGTCGCTCGAGGCACTGCAGTTCTTCAATCGCATCGTCCATTTCACCCACTATACCGTCGCACACGCCCACTTTGGCCTCTATGCCTTCGTCGCCATGGTGCTGTTCGGCGCCGTCTACTACATCGTGCCGCGCGTCGCCGAGCGGGAGTGGCCCTATCCCGGGCTCATACTTGCGCACTTTTGGCTCAGCGTGACCGGGTTCGCGGTCTATTTCATCGGGCTCTCGATCGGGGGCTGGAGGCAGGGCGTCGCCATGCTGGATGCCTCGCGCCCGTTTCTCGATTCCGTGACCGTCACGCTCCCCTATCTGGCGAGCCGCTCGGTCGCGGCTGTCATCCTGGTCGTCGCGCACCTCATTTTCATCGGTCACTTCTCGCTCGTGGCGATGCGCCGAGGTCCGGTCCGGGCAACGCCCGCATTGCTGGGGGAGATTCCCATGGGGGCTCGGGACGCATGAAGCGCTTCGCCTCGCTCGTGGCGGGCGTCCTCGCGGCATGGATGGCCGGGTGGCTCGCATTGACCGTCGTGCCCCGCCAACAGCTGGCGTCGGTTGGGCCTCCCGCCGGGCTGATGCCCTATACTGCGGAGCAGCTCGCGGGACGACGGGTCTACGTAGCCAATGGCTGCCTCTACTGTCATAGCCAGCAGCCGCGGGCGTCGGATCTTGGCCCCGACAGTCTGCGCGGGTGGGGACGGGCTTCCGTGCCTGGGGATTACGTCTACGACGACCCCCATCTGCTCGGCACCTCCAGAACCGGCCCGGATCTGCTGAACATCGGGGTGCGACAACCCAGCGAGGACTGGCACCTCATTCATCTGTATCAGCCCCGGGCCCTGGTGCCGGGCTCCATCATGCCCGCCTTCCGGTTCCTCTTCGTGGTCAAGGCGCGCGCGGCGCCGGGTGACCGGGTCGTCTCAGTGCCGCCTCAATGGGCACCGGCGGGCGAGGTGGTGGTGGCGCGCCCGGAAGCACTGGCGCTCGTCGCCTATCTGCGAGGCCTCGATCGTTCCTACCCCGCCTCGGGGACGATGGGGATACACCATGGGCGCTGACATCCCCCCCGCGCCGGGCTTCGACCAGCTGGAATCGGGCGGCGAGAGCGTGCTGGAGCTGCACCGGGCCCAGCTACGGGAACGCCCGGAGCCGGTCGAGGGAGGGGAGCCCGTGCCGTGGTGGCTGTGGGCGATCGCAGCCGTTACGCTCTTCTCGGGCGGGTTCTATCTCGGGCGTTACAATGCGGGCTTTACGGCGGAGGCCCACCAGGTGTCCTACACAGGCTCGCCATGGAGTGCCCCTGCTGCCTCCGTGCCCCCTTCCACCCCGCCAGAGCACACGGGAGTGCAAGTGGACCTGGCCAAGGAAGGTGAGAGCGTCTTTTCCGCCCACTGCGCCGCCTGCCACCAGGCCACAGGTGCCGGGATCCCGGGCGTCTTCCCGCCCCTGGCCAATTCCCCGTGGGTGCTCGGCAGCGACACGGTGATGGTGAAGATCGTGCTGCTCGGCCTCCAGGGACCCGTCGTGGTAGGAGGCGTCACTTACCAGGGGCAGATGCCGACGTGGCGCGCGTCCCTGTCCGACCAGCAGATCGCCGCTGTGGCCAGCTACGTCCGGTCGAGTTGGGGGAACAAGGCGGGCCCGGTCACGCCGGAACTCGTGGCCCAGCTCCGGCAGAGCCTCGCCACGCGCGACAAACCCTGGTCCGCCGCCGAGCTGCGCTGAACGGATCGTAGGCGGGACCGAGGGCCGGCGAGCGTTTCGGCGGCGCACCAACGGGAGGCCCACACTCACGCCGGACTGCCCCAGGTTCTTGATCTCAATCCCTCCCGGCAGCTCCGGCGTCGACGACGGGACCCTGAACAGAGGCCTCGCTTTCCTGCCTGCGGCACGGAGGAATTACGGGCGCCGTCTTCTCACCCGAGCGCGATGAGAACGCCCCGCCGCGTCGGTCCGCTCGCCACATCACCAACTGGCGGCGCCGTCGGTCTGCTTGAGGTGGTCGGCCAGGCGGATCGCGAGCGCCACGATCGTCAGGGTCGGGTTCGCGATGCCGCCCGTCGGAAAGACCGAGCCGCCGGCGACGTACAGGTTCGCGAGGTCGTGTACGCGGCAGTTCGCGTTCACCACGCCCTGGCGGGGATCGTCGTGCATCCGCGTCGTGCCCATGTGGTGCATGCCGCTCGAGAACGAGACCGGCCAGCCGTCCGAGTCCACGGCCGGATCCTCCACGAGTCGCCCGAGGCCGAGCCGCACGAGCTCCGGACGCATGACCTCGTACAGCCGGCTGAGTCCGCGCTGATCGCCCGAGTTGATGCGCCAATCGACTCGGATGCGCGGCATGCCGAGGGCGTCGCGCCGCTCGCCGAGCGTCATCCGGCTCGCCGGGTTGGGCGTCGTCTCGATCACGGTTTTCAGCGCCAGCCGCGGACGCGGGCTCACCATTTCGATCACCTGGCGGGCGAGCGTGGTTCCCACGGCCGGCAGTCCGGCGGCAACGTTGATCAGGTGCCGGCCCACTGAGCGGTCCACCGGATCCTGACGCTTCAGCATGTCGGCGAGCTGCGTGAATGACTTCACCCCGTCGGTGAAGTAGGCCGGTTGAATCTTGAAGTTGGGCCGCCGGACGAAGTAGACGGCGCAGTCGTTCAGCCCTTCCGCGCGAATCGTGCGCTCGGGCAGCGCCAGCGCCGCATGGGCGCGCTGCTTCGAACCCACCTCTTCGTAGTCGATGACGTTCAGGGTCCAGTCCGCGTCTGGCCGCGACGGCTCGAACCAACCGTGGAAGAGGAAGGCATGATCGGTGTAGAAGCGCCCCACCAGGTCGTACCGGTTCCCCAGCCCGGCGGCCGCGACCCGGTTCGAGGCCAGGAGCAGGCGCGGGTTCTCGAGGCCGCCGCAGGCGAGGACGTAGCGATCGGCGATGAAGCGCGCCTCCTTGCCGGGCCCAGTCACCACCCGGAGCCCGCTGACCCGACGGAGGTCCGCGGCGGCCTCGATCTCGAGGACGTCGGCGTGCAGCCAGACGTCGACGTTGCGCGCCGCCTCGAGCTCGTCGCGGTAGATCTTCCCGAAGTCGGTCGGATGGGCGAACTGGTAGATCCGCACGTCGAGGGTGAGCGGATCCACCGGGAGCGGCCGGGTTCCATCGGCGCCCCACGTCGAGGGCGAATAGTCGTAGGGCCCGAGCCGGCAGACCTCGTGCGCCCGGCGGTAGTAGGGGTCGAGGACATCCATAGGGAACGGCCAGCCGCTGTAGGGAACCCAGTCGCGCCGCTCGAAGTCGAGCCGCTCGAGCGGACGGCAATGGCCGGTCCACCGCGTGGTCGAGCCCCCGTACATGCGGACGCGCGACCGGTACGGCGTGTAGCCAGGCCTTCCGACGTTGTCCCCCGCGTAGAGCATCTGCGGCCCGCGTGCGAACTCGAGGCCGCCGCTGGTCAGGAGCGCCACGCGCTGCTGCTGCCCGAGCAGCTCGCGCGCAATCGCGATGCCCGCCGCGCCGGCGCCGACGATGCAGACGTCGGCCTGGATCTCGGTGCCGGCCTGGAGCTGCCGGGCGTCGTGAAACATGGATCAGACCGAACGGAGTGCGGCGATGACGCTCCCGAGCGCCGACGCGGGTCGCGGCACGCCCAGGAGGTCGTGGATCGTCGCGTTGAAGTCCCAGACGGTGGCTGAGCCGAAGTCCAATCCCGGCCGGATGTGCTCGCCGGTCGCGATCAACCAACCTTGTGGCCCGTGGTGACCGCTGCGGCCGTCCAGAGGATAGCCGGGGCAGGGCCAGTCCAGACTGCCCAACCGCGCCGAGACGATTTTGCGGTGGAAGCGGGCAGGCGTGTTGTTCCAGCAGATGACGAGGTCCGGCAGGCCCACGTCGTAGCGGGCCTCCGGGTAGAGCTTGTCGCCGCGTCCGATCCGCGTGACGACCGCCTCGCCGGTGTCCGCGTCCTTGAAGCTCATCAGTCCCTCCGTGATCCGGTCGCAGAGGGTCTCGTGTTCGCGGCCGGGCTCGACGATCCCCCGGGCCTCCCGTCCCTTCAAGTTGACCTGGACGAGCGCCTGCAGGTCCCCCATCAGCGCGAACGCAGGCGTCTTCGACCAGTCGCGGTTGTCCACCCGGCGCCAGAACCGGGAGAGGGTGTCTTGCACCACGACCGGCAGCCGCTGCTTGACCGAGGTTCGCCACTCCACTGGCACGGCCGCACGCAGGCTGTGCAGCGGCGACTTCTGCTGCGGGGCCCGGCTCGCGAAGCCAAGATCCTTGAGCACGAGCTCGAGCATCGGCGGCACGAGATCGAAGCGACTGATGTTGTCGCCCATCCCGTGGAGCGCGAAGCACAGCACCGTCGCGTCCGGGCCCGCGGCCTTGAGGATGCGCCCGACCGCCTGGTCGCACGCCACGTAGACGTCGCGGAGCGCGCGGTCGTACTCTGTCGCCTCGTCCGACGTCATCGGCAGGGCGCCCGACCGGTCCCAGAGCTTGTGGCCGCCCCGGTGCGCCGCGCCGATCCCGATGAGGAAGAAATCCCAGCGCTCGCGGGCCATCAGAGCTTCGCAGAGTGCCGCTTCCCTCCGGGTCGATTCGATCAACTGGTCGCGCAGCTTCAGGAGCGATCCGACCTTCTGTACGCCCCCTTCTTCGATCTTGATCGGCTCCTTGCCGATCTCGCGGTTGACCCAGTCCAGCACCGTCGGCGGGTAGGACGCCGTGGGACCGACCTTGTCGTGTGTGCTCCAGGAGGTGATCTCGACGCCGTCCATCGGCTGCGGTGCGTAGGCGATGGGGACGTCGATCGCGATCACCCGCTTGCCGTGCTCACCGAGGTGCCGATAGAAGGGCGACATCGGGAGCCACTCCGGGCTCGGGCGGTCATGGCGCATCTTGTCGGCGCGCCACTGGAGGTGGAACAGGAAGCCATGGTCCGGTGGATAGCTTCCCGTGTAGAAGCTCGGCCAGGGTGTCCCCGCGAGCCAATCGACCGGCGAGATGAGGCGACCGTGGGCGCCCCGCTCGTACAGCTGCTTCAGGTTCGGCAGGACGCCGCCGCGCAACCACCCTTCGATCAGATCCCACGCCGAGGAGTCGAGCGCGACGGCGAGCACGCGCTTGGCGCTCATGACCGCGCGATTTCCCGGATGACCTTGCCCGTCATGTGTGGAAGGGCCGGCTCGCCAAGAAGCGCCAGGATCGTGGGTGGGAGGTCGAGGATGTGCGCCTCCGGGTCGATGCTCGAGCCGGGCGCGATCCCGTCGCCGACGGCGACGATGAACGCCTCCGCCGTGTGGTTGCCGCTCCGCGCGTTCGGGTTCTTTCCCGGCGTGGGCCACGGGATCCGGCCGAAGCGCGGCGACTCGATGGCCCTGGTGTTCGCGCACGGGCTCGCCGCCCACCGCACGATCAGATCCGGGAGCTCGTCCCTCCGTCCTCCGGTCGGGAACAGCTCGTCGATGCGCGCGACCTCCTGGACGACCGGCTCGCCGGTGTCCGAGTCCACGAAGCCGAGGAGCCCCTCTGCGATCTGGGTGCACACGCGGTCGTACTCCTCACCAGGCTCCACGATGCCGCGGGCTTCGCGGCCGCGCAGGTTGATCCGGACGTAGCCATGCACGTCGGCCGTCATGCTGAAGGCCTTGGTCCTGCTCCAATCGGCACGTCCCGTCCGCCAGAACAGGCTGAGTCGGTCCTGCATTGCCATAGGAAGCCAACCCTTCATGACCTGGCGCCACCGGAGGGGGACGGCCCGGCGCAGCAGGCTGGCCGCTCGCAGCTTCTCGTGGGCCGCGGCCGCCGAACGATCGCCCGCGAGCACGCGCGCGAGCATGGTCGGCAGCAGATCGGTCCGGGACGTGTTGTGGGACATGCCGATCAGGCTGAACACGAGCACCGGCGTTTCCTCCCCCGCTGCCTGCAGGACCCTCCCGATCGCGCGGTCGGTCGCGGCGTAGACGTCTCGTACCGCGTCTTGCATGGCACGATCGACCTCGGGGCCGGCCTCACCCGCCACGCTCCCCCCGCCCCAGAACATGTGACCAGCCCGATGGGACGGACCGAAGACGGTCAGGAAGAGCTCCCAGGGCTCGTTCGCCAGGAGCTCGCAGGTGAGACTGGCCGACCGCTCCACGATCTCCACGAGCTTGTCCCGGATGTGGAGCAGCTCGACGAGCGGGCGGGGCGCGTAGCGCTCGTACGCCAGCCCTTCGCCGGCGCGGCGGAGCGACCTGCCGTAGGTCCTCCGCACTACGTCCTTCATCCTCGTGGGGTGCGCGAACGGAGGGAAGATGATTTCGCTGGTCGCCCAGCCGCACATCTCCACCCCCGGGTAGGACTTCGTCTTCGGTGGAGGGGTGTAGGGCGCGTCCAGAACCACCACCCGGGTGCCCCGCTCGGCAAGCTCGCGCCAGAACGGCTGCCGGATCATCCACGCCGGGTCGGGCCGCTTGATTTTCATTTCGTCGGCACGCCACTGGAGGAAGTGGTAGCAGCCGTGCTCGTTGGGAGGCGTGCCCATCGAGAAGCTCGACCAGTGCGAGCTGACCAGCCATTCCGTGGTGGACCGCAGGCGCCCGTACGCTCCCCGCTCACGCAGCCGCGCCAGGTTTGGCAACCACCCCTCGCGCAGGCCCTCCTCGACGAGAGGCGCAGCGGCTGAATCGAACCCGATCAGGAGCAGGCGCCGGTTCATGCCCCGACTCCGTCCGCACGGGCCGGGACACCTTCCAGCTCCGACGGTGCGGCCGTGGCCCTGCAGCCGCGGCGAAAGCCGAGCGCCCAGGCGGTGAGCCCCGCCACGATCAGCGGGAGGAGGATGACCATTCGCGGCACGCCGGCGGGGTCGAATCGGAGCGTCCGCCCGGCGAGGTAGCTGAGCCGCTTGAGCACCACCGCCGGCAGCGTCGCCGCCCGTGCGCCCCAGCGTCTCTGGCGCTCGGTCAGGTGCAGCCCCAGGGAGCCGCGCGCGTAGCCGAACGCCGACTGATGCTTGAAGAACTCGCCCAGGCCCGTGCGCCCGTCGTGGCTCACTCGCATCGCCCGCACGAAGCGAAGACCCTCCGGCCACCGGCGCAGGAAGCGGTTGCAGAGCGACGTATCCTCGTTTGCGGCCAGATCGAATTCCGGGAACCCTCCCACCGCCGCCAACGCTTCGCGCCGCACTGCCATGTTGCACGAAGGGAAGTAGCGGGCGCGCCCGTCCTCGCGACCGGGCCGGAAGTCGGCGAACTGGAGCAGATTGTCCGTGACGGCGATCGGATGCCACGGCAGCGCGTCGAGCACGGGCCCCCCCACCATCGCTGCGCCCCGGCGCAGCTCGTCGACGGCCGTGGCCAGCCAGGCCTCCCCGGCCTGGCAGTCCGCGTCGATGAAGGCCACGTAGTCGGCGCGGGACAAGCGAACGCCCACGTTGCGCGCGGGCCCGGCGCGCAGGTTGCCCTGGCTGCGCACCACGCGCACGTCGGGAAAGCTGCTGGCGACCGAAGCCACGGCCGGATCCGACGCGCTATCCACGACGACCGTCTCGTACGGGAAGCTCGTCACCTGCCGGGTCAGGCTTGCCAGCAAGAGCGAGAGCTCCTTCGCGTGGCCCTTGCAGGGCACGACGACCGTCGCGAGCGGCGTGTCGCTCACCGCGTGCGGCTCACCCAATGACATGGCGCACGACCCGCCAGTAGGCGTTGAGGACCGCCGAGAGCGCCGACACTCCGGCGGCAAGCCCGGGCGCCCGAATCAGACCCGGCGCGAGCGGCAGGGGGCCGCCCGTGAGGAGGTCGCGGTCGTTGCGGACCCGCATGCGCTGAGCGACTCGGCGGCGCCGCAGGATGTTCGGCAGGTTGCGAATCAGCCACGACCAGCCCTGGAGCCACTCCATGCCCCACCCTCGCAACAGGGCGAACACGACGATCACCAGCTCGTAAAGCGCGAGCACCGGCAATAGAAGCAGCAGCGTGTAAAGCCTGTAGTGCATGAGGATCGTCAGCCAGCGGTTCCGCATGTGCAGGTAGGCACGCCGCGGCGGGTAGGAGCGGGTTCCCCGGAACGAAAGTCCCACCGTCCCTTCGCCTCGCTCGTGGAAGACGAGCGCCGCTGGCTCGCAGACGAAGTCGTGACCGTACGCGGTGAGGCGAAGCATGAACTCCAGGTCCTCGAAGTAGATGAAGTACGCTTCGTCGAAGCCTCCGGCATCCAGCACGCGCCGACGGTCGAGCAGGTAGCATGCTCCGATGCAACCGGGGACCCGGGCGCGCTCCGCCGGCAGCTCGTTCACGGGCCGGTAGCCGTGGAGCAGGGTCATCGTGCCGATGAAGTGCGGGGCGGCCCCGTCGGTCTGGACCACGTCCCGCTCGGGAATGAGGCGGATGCGCGGGCAGATCACCGTCGCGCCGGTCTCGGCCCGAGCCGCGAGCAGCCTGCCGAGCGTGTCGGGCTCGAGGTACACGTCGCTGTCCGCGAGCAGCACAAAGTCGGAACTCACCGCCTCCAAGCCGATGTTGCGCGCGGCGGCAAGGCCGCGGTTCTCACCCACCTCGATCACCTCGACGTGCGGGAGGAGCGTCCGGATCCGCTCGCGGCTCCCGTCTTCCGAGCCGTTATCTACGACGACGATGCGCTCGGGTGGCGTCGTCTGGCGATTGAGCGCCTCGAGACACCGGATCGTGCGGTCGCCGCCATTGTAGTTGATCACCACGGCGCTGACCGACGTCGCTGCGGGCGAACCGTCGCTCACACGAGCCCTCGGTAGACGTTTTCGATGCGCTCCGCCGCGCTGCTCCAGGTCTGCGTGTCGTGGGCGAACCTCCGGCCCGCCTCTCCAAGCCGCGTGGCGAGCGCGTCGTCGGCCAGGAGCCGCTCGATCGTGGCGGCGAACGCGTCCGTGTCGTTGTCCGCGACGACCATCGCGTTCTCCCCGTTCACGAGGTCCTTGGCCGACCCGTGGAACGAGAGCAGCGCCACGGCGAGTAGCGACTCGCCGACCACGGCCGTCCATGCGGCGCCCACCACGCCCCAGGCCGGAATGAGCGCAGCGTTCAGCGCGACGTTGAGAACGAGTGCTCCCGCCATGTCGCAGCGACTCTCCCTTCGGGGCTCATCGCTTGAGCCAGGAAGGTGCTCACATAGCTCACGTACAGGGACGGAAGTCCCAAGAAGAGAACGCGCACGATCGGGCTCGCGCAGAGGGGGAAGAATACCATGCCGGTCGGGCGGACTGCAAAACGGGAGATCTCGTAGAACTTGTACCCGGCCTCGTTCAGCGCCACCTCTTCGCCGGACCGGATGAAGTGGAGCGGTATGCGGTGGAGTGGTTCGGCCGTCACCTCCGCTGAGCGAGCGCTCGGGTCAGACGAGCCTCTGCTCGCGCAGCCACGACACGGTACGCACGACACTTTCCGAGGTCTCGATGCGAGGCGCCCATCCGAGCTCGGACCGTGCGCGGGCGGTGTCGTAGGCGATGCGCCCCGAGTAGAACTCGGCCGTGTAGTGGTGTGGCAGACCGACACGCGTCCAGCGGTAGACCAGGTTGCCCAGCGCCACGTAGCTCGTGTAAGGCGCCGACCACACGATGCGCGGCGCGAAGGGCACACCGAGGCACTCCGCGACCGTGCGTAGCAGCCTCTCGACAGGCACCGGCGCGGACGCGCCGAGCAGGTAGCGTCGCCCCGCGATGCCCGGCGTCGCCGCGCAGCGTCGGAGCGCATCCACGAGGTCGTCGACGTCGCCCAAATGGACGCTGCCGCCTTGCGGGAGGACGCGGATTTTGCGGTCGCGCACGGACCGGACCCTTTTCGCCCAGTCGCGCGCCCCCGGGCCGAGCACCCTCTGAGGGAGCCGCACGACCACTACATCCAGGCCGTTCCGCCGCCCGAATTCTTCGAAGATCCGCTCGTCCACGAAGCGCGAGTAGCGGTACGGCGAGTTCGGGCGCGCGGGCGTGTCCTCGGTCTGTCGCTCGGGGCCCGCGTAGCCCGTCACCGTGGCGGTGCTGGTGAACACGACGCGGAGCGCGCCGGCCGCGAGGGCGGCTCTTCCGACCGCCTCTGAGACCATACCGTTCTGCTCGAGATACGCGCGGTGGCCGAGCTTGTGCCTCCCCCGCACGGCGGCGAGGTGGTAGATCACCGAGCACCCCTCCGTCGCCGCGCGCATCGTGCCGAAGTCCGAGGCGTCCCCCCGGACGACCTCAACGCCAGCATCCTCGAGCGCGCGGGTGTCGTGCGAGGGGCGCACGAGAGCCCGAACTTCGACCCCGTCCGCACGCAGCGCGAGGGCAAGGCGGCTGCCGACCTGACCGGCCGCCCCCGTGACGAGCGAGGGGCTCAACGCGCGACTCCGCCCGTCATGCCACGATTCTGGCATACACCGCTTCGGCCTGCGCCGCGGTGCTGTCCCAGGTCAAGCTCGCCTGGGCATATGACCGGGCATTCGCGCCCAGTCGGACGGCGAGCGCCGGGTCAGTGAGCAGGCGATCGATGCCGTCCGCGAAGGCGACGACATCGCCGTCTTCCACCACCCACCCCAGCTCTCCATGCGCGAGATGCTTGGCGGAGCTGCGGAACGACACGATTGGTGCTCCCGCGGCCATGTAGTTGAGGAGCTTCTGAGGGACCCCGGCGCAGTCGGTGCGAGGGTTCAACGCAACGGCGGCGTCGGTGAGATGTCGCGGAACGTCCTCGAATCGCGCCGGCACGAGATCGATCGCTTGTTGGATGCCCAGCGCCGAGGCCAGGCCGGCATAGGGAGCAAACGGCGAGGCAGTCACGATTTTGAGCCGTACGTCGTTCCGCCTCCTCACCAGCTGAGCGAACGCGTGCAGCATCAGCTCGATGCCCTGGTAGGGTGCGAGGTTGCCTGCATAGACCAGGGTTCGCCGCTGGCGTTGCTCCAGCGTCCGCTCGGACGCTCCCGCAAAGGGCTCCAGTTCGACGCCGTTGGTTGCCACGGCGATTCGGCTCTCGAGCGCGGGATCGATCGCGATGAGGCGGCGCCGGATGTCCTCGTGTGCGGCCAACACCCAGCTGGCGTAATGGGGCAGCCGCCGGTCCAGAGAGCGCCCGGCCCAGGCGAGCACGCGGCGTGCAACGCCGAGCGGATACCGGGGCAGCTCGGACTCGAGGATCGTGTGCACGTCATACACGATGGGAAGCCGTCGCCGACCTCGGGCCATGAGAGCCACCAGGAATCCCTCTGCGTGGTGCGCATGAATCACATCGATCGGGCGGGACCGGAGCAAGCGGGCCGTAAGGGCGGCGAGCAGCGGATCGAGTACCAGCAGCTTCTGCCAGGTGGGACCCGGCTCGTAGCGACGGTAGGTCGGCACTCGGCCAATCCGGTGGACGGCAACCGAAGCATCCGGCAGGCCATCGCCGAGATGATAGGTCACCACGTGCACCTCGTGCCCGCGCTGCGCCAGCGCCTCGGCCAGCCGGAGCACCCGAATTGGCGTTCCCCTCCCCGCCGGAAACGGACACGCCGCGATCATTGCGACGCGAAATCGATCAGCCATCCGCCAATACCTCGAGCGCGGGTGCCGGAGACGGCTCGGCGACACCCGCTTTCGCGCGTGCTCGCAACGCACGGAACACCACCCAAAGAAGCGAGCTCGCTGCCAGCGTCTCAGTGACGACCGTGGCCCAGGCGGCGCCGAGCGGACCCCAGCGAGGGATGGCAACGAGATTGAGCCCGATATTGGCAACAAGACAAAGCCCGAGTACCCGGGCGGCCTTTGCCTCCTGATGAAGGGCTCCGGCGAGGAACGTCGCGACGAACCCCAAGTAGAGCGCCGGTACGGCGAGGTAGACGATGCGGAGCACTGACACGGTCTCGCCGTAGTGGCTGCCCCACACCAGCCTGACGATCAGCTCGGCTGCAACCAGGACAACGACTGTGATGGCGGCACCCACACCTCCGGCCAGGAGCAGCAGACCGCGGAAGGTGTGGCTCAAGCCCGCCCAGTCTCCTTTGCCGGCGAGGGCGGCGGAAACCGGATAGAACACGGTTGCAGTTGGACGGACCACGAAACGGGAGACCTCGAAGAGCTTGTAACCCGTTTCGTAGATCGCGAGAGCCGCTGGGGTCGCCAGCGTGAACAGCAGCAGCGCATCCACCTTGAAGTGAACGATGCCGAGAGCCGAGAGGAGAAAGAATGGCAGCGAGGCTCGTGCCGCGACGATCGCGCCTGACTGCGCTCCCGCGAACGGGATTGCCCCGAATCTTCGAACGATGACCCAGGCTCCGGCCGAGAGCGGCACCAGTGCAGCCAGGACATAGCAGACCAGCACCTGGGGAAGCGTGGCGCCGGTGCTCACCGCAACGACAACCAGCGTGACCAGGACGAGGGGCCCGCTCAGGCCGGTAGCGAGCCGGAGCCCAACCTGCCGCTGGCCGATCAGGAAGGCGCCTAGGGTGTAGAACAGGTCATTCAGCAGACCCGCTGCAGTCGCCGGTACAACGATCGGTGCGAGTGACGGCCTGATGAAGAGCACGCCGCAAGCGGTCAGGAGAAATGCGGCGATGACGAGCGGCACGCGAAGAGCGATGACCTCTCCCAGCCGGCGCAACGCCGCTTCGGGGCGGACAGCCACTTCCCGCACCAGGTAGCGACCGGTCCCAAGCTCGGTAGCGGCGGCAATGACCGAGGTGAGCGCCATCGCGAAGAACAACCGGCCCATGTCGGCCTTGCTGAAATGGCGAGCGAGAATCGCGAGAACGGCGTAGCCCGAGAGCTTCTGGACTACTTCGACGCCGGTGGCGAGCGCAAGATCGACCCTGATCTTGGTCCATTGCATAGGCACGTCTCGAGCCGACCAGGCCGACCGGCTGGGAAGAGGACGGCAGGGCCGTTACGGCTCGTGACCAGACGAAGATACCGAGCGCCGGCCCGAAAACGCAGTCTCTGCTATGGTGTGGGGTTGTACACCTCAACTACGAAGGTCTGAGCTAAGCCGGCGCGAGGCCCGCCTCCGATTACGTAGATTCGGCCGTTCAGCGCCGCCGTGGCGAGGCCGTGGCGGCCAGTCGGCATCGGCGGAGCGGTCTGCCAGGTTCCGGCGGACACGTCGTACACCTCGTGATTGTCAAACACGCTGCGGGTCGTCTCCCCTCCGAAGGTGTGGATACGGCCGCCGAATACCGCCGCCGCGAGCCCGCCGCGCGCACTCGGCATAGGAGGGCCTCCCACCCAGCTGTCGGAGCCCGCATCGTAGATCTCGAGCTTGTTGAAGTTGCGATCGGGATCGCGCGGGCGGCCGCCGATGGCATACACGCGCCCGCCCACCTGCGCCGCTGCGAGATGATCGCGTGGCGTGGGAATTGGAGCGCCATGATGCCAGCGGTGCGTGGCCGGATCATAGATCGCGATCGAGTCGAGCAGCCTGCCGCCCGGACCGAACCCACCGACCACGACGAGACGCCCTCCCACTTCCACCGCCGCGCTGGTGGCGCCGCGCGGCTCGGGCAATGCCTCCCGTTCGACCCAGCGATCGCCGCCTTCGTGGTACAGCCAGAGGGTCGCGACAGGGCCGGAAGGTGAGAGTCCCCCGACTGCATAGAGCGAGTCGCCCACCACAGCGAGCGGCATGTGGTGCCGTGGCGCCGGAAGGTCACCAACTCGCCGCCACTCGCTCGCACCCGGATCGAGGCGATAGGTCGCTGAGCTGGCCTGCGGTCCGTGATGAAATCCGCCGGCAATGTAGATGGAGCCGTGAAGCATGGCTCCATGCATCTCCTGGATGGGCTCAGGAAGCGAGGGTCCCAAACTCCAGCCAGGCCCGAGCGGCGCGTTTGGAGTCGAGCAGAATGGGACGTAAAAGGGAAGGAACGCCAGCATCGTCATGCAGCGCACGGACCACCGCCCAATGTCGAATACGTTGCATTCTACCCAGACAGGGCCGGTAACCGCAGCCGATCCAGCACGCGATACTGAATTGCCTCGCTGACATGGGCAGCCGCGATTTCCGCGTGGCCCGCCAGATCGGCGATGGTCCGCGCCAGCTTGAGCACCCGGGTGTAGGCTCGGGCCGAGAAGCCCAGCTTGGCGATCGCCTGCCGCAGCAGCGCCTCGGCCGGCTCGGCGAGCCGGCAGTGACGCCTGACGTCGCGCGCCGCCATGTGGGCATTGCCGTAGATCCCCGGCTGGCGGTGGAAGCGGGCTCGCTGAACCCTGCGGGCGGCCTCAACCCGTTGCTGGATCGCTGCGCTCGACTCTGCCGGGACGCCGGCCGCCGAGAGATCGGCCGCCGGGACGGCGGGAACCGGCAGATGGATATCGATCCGGTCCAGCAGCGGCCCCGAGATCCTCGCCCGGTAGCGCTCTATCAGGGCTGGCTCGCAGCGGCAGGTGCGCAAGGGATTGCCGTGATGGCCGCAGGGACAAGGATTCATGGCTGCCACGAGCATGAACCGGGCGGGGAAAGAGAGCGTCATCGCCGCTCGGCTCAGGGTGACCACGCCGTCTTCCAGCGGCTGCCGCAAACCTTCGAGTACGTTCCGGCGGAACTCCGGCAGCTCGTCGAGAAACAGCACGCCGCCATGACTCAAGCTCACCTCGCCCGGCCGGGGCCAGGACCCGCCACCGATCATCCCGGCATCGCTCACGGTGTGATGTGGCGCCCGGAAGGGTCGGGCGGCCAGCAGCGACTGCCCTGACGGAAGCGTGCCCGCCACGCTGTGGATCTTGGTAGCCTCGAGCGCCTCCTCCAGACTCATGCTGGGAAGGATGGTGGGGAGCCGGCGGGCAAGCATTGTCTTTCCTGCTCCTGGCGGGCCAATCATCAGGACGTTGTGGCCTCCGGCCGCGGCGATCTCGAGCGCGCGCTTGGCCGCGGCCTGGCTCCGCACCTCGGCGAAATCAGCCTGCTCTTCCCCGCCCTGCCGCAGGGCCGCGGCCGGGTCGGCCCGCGCGATCGGAAGGTCAGCACGGCCCGCGAGGAATCCGCAGATGTCGACCAGCTTCGTCGCTCCCCTCACCTCCAACCCGTCGACCAGCGCCCCCTCGGCCGCATTGGCCGCCGGCAGGAGCACCTGGCGGATGCCCAGCGCTCGGGCGCAAAGCGCGACCGGCAAGGCGCCGCGGACGGGCCGGAGATCGCCCTCGAGCCCGATCTCACCCAGCACCAGCAGATCGGTGAGCGCCCCGCCGGGCACCTGCCCGCTCGCGACCAGGATGCCGAGCGCGATGGCGAGGTCGAATCCCGAGCCGGCTTTAGGCCGGTCGGCTGGGGCGAGGTTCACTGTGATGCGCTTCAGCGGGAACTCGAACCCGGCGTTGATGATCGCGGCGTGCACCCGCTCCCGTCCCTCTTTCACGGCGCTCTGCGGCAGCCCGACGGTAGCGAGTGAGGGAAGCCCGCTGGAGAGATCAACCTCGACATCGACCGGATAGGCGTCGACGCCGAGCACGGCGGCGGAACGGACGCGAGCGAGCATCGGCACCGGATGCGGCGAGGGGCCTCCATGGTAGCGGAGCGCCGTCGGGGGACCGAACCCGGCGAGCGCGCCCTGGCTCGCATTACCGCGTCCTGGCGCCCGCCAAGAACGCGACGGTGACCAGATTTTGGTCTCTAAGCTGGCGCCAGCGCGCTATCTCACTATGGCACGCAGTGTTACATGGGTTAGCCAGGATCGGCCCGACGCCGTAACGACAGTCATGCCAATATTTTGGCCACTGCGGAGCAGCGGCGCCACCACCTGGTTGATTCGCCGATGAACGGTGTGCTGGGCATGACCGAACTGTCGGGCCAGCACTCGATCGCAATCATCACCGACATCCTGGACTTTTTCATGATCGAGGCCGGCCGGCTGCAGATCGAGCGGGCCCCTTCGACCCGTCGCCGTGGTCCGGAGCGTGCACGAGATGCTTGCACCCAAGGCCGAGGCCAAGGGCATCGCCATCACCGTGACCCCCGCACCCGATCTGCCGGGACAGGTGCTGGGAGACCCGGTTCGGCTACGGCCGGTGGTCGGCGATCTGGCGGACAACGGCATCAAGTTCACCCAGGCGGACGCCTCCACGACTCGGAAGTACGGCGGTACCGGGTCGGGCTTGGCTGTCTGCCGCAATCTTGCGCACTTGATGGAGGGCGATATCCGCATGGAGAGCCCACGCGCCACGCCCATCCCGGCCCCCCGCGCCCCGACCTCCTCCCGACCAGCGCCGGGTCAGCGGGTTCGTCTCCTGCTCGCTGAAGACAACCCGGTCAACAGCAAGGTCGCGCTCCTGCTGCTGGAGCGGATGGGCTACGCCGTGGATGTGGCGACCAACGGACGGGAAGTACTCGAGCTCCTCCCTCAGGCGGACTACAGCCTGATCCTGATGGACTGCCAGATGCCGGAGATCGACGGATACGAGACCACGGCGATCATTCGCGCGCAGGAGGGGGACCGACGCCGGATTCCGATCGTTGCGATGACCGCGAATGCCATGTCCGGCGATCGCGAGCGGTGCCTGGCGGTCGGGATGGACAACTACATCTCGAAACCCATCGAGCGGATCAGGCTGGCCGAGGTGTTGGGCCGGTGGGTCCCGCTGGTGCCTGTGGCGGTGTCGGCCGAGCCGGCTTCTCCGCCGGGCGCGCTTCGACGCGAGCTCGTCGCCTTGTTTCTGGAGGACGTGCCCGCCCGCGTCGCGGAGCTGGAGGCTGCCGTCCGGCAGGAAGATCGCGAGGCGCTTCGTCGGGCAGCCCACCAGCTCAAAGGGACCGCGGCGACTGTGGGAGCAACCGAGGTCGCCCGGTCGGCGACTGAGGTCGAAGCCGCGGCCGGGGCCTCGCGGCTCGAGGCGGTGTCCGGCCTCCTCGCAGGACTGCACGCGGCGCTCGAACGGCTGCGGAACGGGCTGGCTGCCTGAGTCCGGCCCTTGTTTTGCTCTATCTTGGCCCAATAGCAGCGCAAGCAGCGCAGTGACGGCGGCTTAGCGTCGGCCCCCTCTGCAACCGGCAGGAGTCGCTGGCAATTCGCGGCAACGTTCCTATGAAACGGTTCGCTACCCTCGGTCTGGTCGCAGTCCTCTCCTTCCTCACGGGCGGCTGGCTTCTCCATCGCGAGCCGACCGAAGAGGAGCGGCTCTACGAGCAGGCACGAGTGCTAGGCACTGTGCTCTCGGTCATCCACGATCACTCCCTCGAGACGGCCGACCAGAACGAGCTCTTCGAGAACACGGCGCGCAATCTGGTCGCGCAGCTCAAGGATCCCTACGCCGAGCTCCTGGTCGGGGATGGCTATCGGCAGTTCAGCCGGCAGATGTCCGGCACCGGCGAGCTCAGCGACCCGGCGGCCACGACCAAGTCGGTGCGGATCCCCGCGACCTCACCCGGCGTCATGCTCGACGGAACCACCGGCTACGTGGCGCTCCATTCGCTCAGCGACGGCTCGGCCGACGAGCTCCAGACGGCGGTGTGGGGACTCCGGAAGCGGGGCATGCGGACCCTCGTGCTCGACCTTCGCAATGACCCCGGCGGACTCATCAAGCAAGGCGTGCAGGTCGCCGAGCTGTTCCTGCCCAAGGGCGACACCATCGTCGTCACGCGGGGCCGGACCACCGAGCACTCACGGGTCTACGTGGCGTCGGGCGGCGAGAAGTGGCCCGACCTCGGACTGGTTGTCCTGGTCAACGACGGCACCGCCAGCTCGGCCGAACTGGTAGCGGGCGCGCTGCAGGACCATGACCGGGCCGCGGTGATCGGGCTTCCAACCTACGGCAAGGGCGTGCTGCAGACGACCTATCCCCTCAGCAGCGACATGGCGATCAAGCTGACGACCGCCCGCTGGTTCACGCCGAGCGGGCGGAGCATCAATCGGCCGCGGACCCACGCCGACAGCGTGGTGGCCGAGGCCCGCCAGAGCGCGATGGCGCGCGGGGTCCGGTATCGCACCGATAGCGGGCGCCTGCTGGCGGACGGCAAGGGCATCCAGCCGGACCGGATCGTTCGGCGCGACGGCTACACGGCCGACGAGCGCGCGTTCCTCGACTCCCTGGGAAGCAGCTATGCCGCGTTCCGCGGAGCCTTGGCTGACTGCGCCTCCGCCATCAAGGCGCAGGGCGAGATCGGCTCGGAGGACTTCCTGGTCACTCCCGCCATGCGCGAGCGCGTGCGGGTGGAGCTCGAGGCCCGGCGCCTGCACATCGGCGATCAGGCCTTTGCAGCGGCCGGAAGCTACGTTGACCGCCAGCTCGGGTACGACATCGCGCGCGACATGTTCGGCGATGCGGCCGCGACCCGCCGCCGGCTGCTGGATGACCGGCAGATGAAGGCAGCCCTGGAGCTGGTCGAGCACGGGGCGTCCGAAGGGGATCTGATCCGCCTGGCCGAAGCCACCAACGACTAGCCCTGCTCCGCGGCGCGCGCCGGCGCCGCGGCCGCCGTGAACCGCACCGTCACTGTCGTTCCCCGCCCTACCGCGCTGTGTACGTCCACTCTCCCACCCCAGCTTTCGACCAGCCGCCGCACGATCGCGAGGCCGAGACCCGATCCACTCGTCGTGGTCGAGAACCTCGGCTCGAAGATGCGGGGAAGCAGGTGGGGCGGAATGCCGGAACCGTCGTCAGTCACCTCGATCCGTCCTGCGCCGACCGCTACGACGATGGTGCGCCCACCCGCATTCCGCGCGTTCTCCAGTAGATTGACCAGCACTTCCTTGAGCTCGTCCCGGCGGGCGTCGCCCCACGCCTGGCCGGTCACGGCCAGCCGGACGCTCGCGGCCGCTCCTTCGCCCGCCAGCTCATAGAGCTGCACCACCTCGGCCGCCACGGCAGCCAGATCGATCGGCTCCAGTGGATCCTGCGCCAGCGCCGGGGCCGCGAAGCGGCTGAACGCGCGGGCGATCGTGTCCAGCCGGTCGATCTCCCCCAGGATCCGCCCCGCCGTGTCCTCCAGCGCGCTGCCGAAGTCAGCCCTGCCGTCGCGCCAGACCCGGCGGAGGTGCTGCACGCCCAATCGCATGGGAGTGAGCGGGTTCTTGATCTCGTGCGCCACCTGCCGCGCCATCTCGCCCCACGCCAGGACCCGCTCCGCCCGGGATAGGTCGGTCACGTCGTTGAGCGCGAGCACGGCGCCACTGAGATCCGGCCCCAGCGTGGCGAGCTGCAGCGTAAGCCGCCGCCCGCCGACCGTAAGCTCGGCGTCGGCCTCGGCCCCGGCCGGCGCGATCAGGTATCCACGGACCACCTCGACCATCGGGGCCCAGGCGGGCGCGAGCTGCTCGAGCAGCAGGTCGCCCTCCGCCAGCGGAACGCCCAACAGGTCTACCGCCTGGCGATTGGCGATGATCACCCGCCCGTCCTGATCCAGGCCGACGACGCCCGTCGCGACGGTCGCGAGCACGGTCGCGGTCCGGCGGCGTGCCTCCTCGAGCGCGTCCTGGCTCGACCGGATGTCGGCCGCCATGCGCTCGAATGCGCCGAATACCGGCTCGAACTCGAGCGGCGGGTTGGCTGAGTGAGACGGCATCGGCTGGCCCCTGCCCAACGCGATGGCCGAGCGGCGGAGCTCGGAGACCGGCCGCGACAGGGCCAACGCGGCTCGCCGGGCGCCGGCCAGCGCGGCCACGACGCCGATGATGGTGGCGAGCAGCAGCACCAGGGCAAGGTCGAGCTGCCGGGCTCCCAGGCTCGAGTCGTCCGCCACCCGGGGCGTGGCCAGCACGCCGAGCGCGGAAGGTGCTCCCGGCTGGACCACCCGAAATCCCACCCGCTCGCCCAGCTCGGGCATCGGCCCGTCGCGCGCCAGCTCCAGCAGCCCGCTCAGGGCAAGACTCCGGAACGCGACCGGGTCCATGAGCTGGCCGACCACACCCAGGTCCTGGAGGACCGGGGCGCTGGTCGCCACCAGCGCGCCACCGCGGTAGAGCGCCAAATCCGCGTCGATCCGCCGGCTCAGCTCTGCGAGCTGGTCTTCGACTTGGGGGCCACGCGCCCGCTCCAGGCCCAGCGCGCCCAGTTGCGCGTCGCGTAAGGTCTGGGTGATCAGCAGGTCGCGACTTCGCTCGGCCTCCGCCGCCAGACGGACGAAGCCCCAGATCGAGAACCCCGCGGCCGGCAGGATAAAAAACCCGGCCAGGGTCACCGCGAGTCGAAAGCGGAACGACCGGGCGAGAGTCCGCCATCGAGGGGGAGCGGGAGGAACGCCGGCGACAAACTCGGCCAGCAACCAGGCAAGGGCGAGCAGGCCCGCGTCGAACAGGACTACCAGCACGCCGCGCACGAACACGGGGAGCGGTCCGCGCAGATCGATCTCCGCCCGGATCTCCCGCCGCGCACCCGGAAGCGCGAGAGCGCGCTCCGCCCGAAGCGCCCACCCTTCCCGGCGCCATCGGAGCGAGTCGTCCTCGCCTGCGGGCATTGAACCCGCCGGTAGCAACGCCAGCCGGTAGAGGCTCGATTCGCGTCGGTCCGGGTCCAGCAACCGCCCCAGCCGACCAGGTGGCACCAGCCGGGACCGCGGCCCGACGGCGACCGTCATCACGGAGGAGGGACTGGTCCGGACCAGCAGGACATAGTGCACGCCCGGTACCCGGCGGAGCGGTGTCACCCGCTGATTCTGGCCCGCCGCCAGCCCACGGACCAGCGATGCCAGGAGGGGGAGCGGGAGGTCGAGCGAATCCAGAGGGAGCTCTTCCTTGAGGGTCCCGTCTCGAGTCCACAAGGCCAGATGGCCGGGGTACGACTGGTCGCCCAGCTGCGACCCGCTCCACAGCGAGTACATCTGCGATGCCGTAGCTGGGGGAGGCCCTCGACGGATTCCCTCCCCGAACCCTTCGAGCAGCGGCACGGCGAGCGGGTCCGGCTCCTCGCCGAGACGGGCCACGTCCCGCTGCGCCACCTGCATGCGACCAGCCAGCTCGGCCCCCCAGGTCGCAAGCGCCGCTGAGCTTCCCGCCACCAGGCCGATGCCGAGGATCGTGGCGGACCGGGGCGCCGGAAGCGCGACCAGGAGCAGTGCCGGGATCCAGAGGAACGGGTACCAATCGGGCCAGCCCTCCGGGCTCCAACCGAACACACCCACGAACGACACCGCCAACGCGATCGCGACCCCGGTCCGCACCCGCCAGCGATCCGTCGCCTGCGCCGTCCCGCGGAACAACGCGGTCGCGAGCACGATCGGCGCGGAGGCAGCGAACAGGAGGGTGAGCTCCCAAGTGAGCCACAGGCCCGGGGGAGCCCCCCGGGCGGGGGGCGTGATGCCACGGGCGAGCGCGATCACCAGCGACGGCGATGCGACCAGGAGCGCGGCGCCGCCGGCGAGCCCGTACCAGCGTCGCTCGGGCCTGCGGCGCCAGAGCCAGACGCCGGCCAGCGTGAGCAGAAACCCGGTGAGCGCCAGCACGCCGGCGGAGCTCGATAAGGGACCCAGCAAGGGGCGGAAGAAGGTGGCCGGCGAGAAAAGGGCTCGCGCCCCCAGCGCCGCCCCGATCGGAGCGCGGGCAGCGAGCCACACCACGAACGCCAGAATGAGGTAGCGCTCGAAGGGCCTGGGGGCGAGGGAGAAGGCCAGTACCAGGGTGAGCAGCACCAGCCAGGTAACGACCCGGCTACCTCGCTCGAACACCAGCTCCCGCGCGACTCCCTGCTCCGGCGGCACCGGGAGAACGCTGAAGAGGAGCCGCGACCCCCGTGTCGTCGGCTCCTCATAGTCGAACAGGTCCGAATGATTGGGCGCGGCGCCGGGTGGGTAGAACACCAGCGAGACGTCGGTCCGGCGGCGGATGATCTCTGCCAGGCTCCGGTCGCGCTCGGGCACGGAGGCCTGGGCCCAGACCAGCACCGAAGCAATCGCCACGCGGCCCCCCCGCGAGTGGCGCCGCGCCTCGAGCACGACGTAATATCCGGTCGTCCGAACGGCGATCGAATCACCGGCCGCTGCCGGTGCCAGGCGGTGATGACCGGCCCAGGCCCAGGGAGCGTCGGTATCGGGGTCGAGCACCGCGAGCCCCATCTCGGGCCCCAGAAGGGGCAAGGCTCTGGACAGGCGTCGAAACGCGGTTTCCCGATCGCTGTCGGCTGCCTCGGCCCCATCGGCCGCGAGCTGCTGAACCGTGCGGTAGGCCCGATGAAGGCTGCGGCGAAGCGCGGTCGAGGCCGACTCCACCATACCGGCCCGCTTGCCCTCCCAGGCGGTCTCTACCGTCCGGAGCTGCCAGTGGGCGGCGGCGAGCCCAAAGCACAGGCCCGCCAGGGCAGCAGCCAGGGCGCGCCGCCGCCAGCCGGACCACGGGCTCAATGCGGCCACCGCGGCGGCGCCCGCCACCCAGGCGGCGATCACCCAGAGAGCCGAGGGCTGCCGCAGCCATTCCGCCGCGACCGCCCCCACGGGCAGCACCAGCACCGCCCACCAGCGAGCGAGATGCCTCACGAGCCCCGGCCTTGGCGCCTGAAGGAAATGACCCCCGGAGCCGTGCGAGATCGGCTGCGAACCCGGTCCACCCTGCTCGTGCCGGTCGGCACGACGGAGCAGCACGGTCCCCACCTCCCGCTCGGGTGCGATACCCTCATCGTGGAGCGCCTCGCGGACGACCTCTCCACCGCGTCCGGTATCCCCCGCGCGCCCGCCATCGAGTACGGCGTCCAGCCGCCGACCCATCCCCTGCCGGGAGGGGCGGCGTTGCGGCGCAAGACGCTGCATCGGGTCATGAACGAACTTATCGAAGCCTGGGAGGAGGGGGCAGGCGTCCGCGAGTTCGTGATTCTGACGGCCCAGGCCAACGACGCCCACCTCGAGGCGCTGAGCACCATCCGCACGGGGACGGCCTCGGTGATTCTGCTCGATGTCTTCGGCCTCGATTTCGGCCCCCTCCTCGCCTCCCCGGAGCCGCTGGCGCACGGCGGTGAGCTGGACACCTCGCTGCTGCTCTACCTCGCCCCCGAGCTCGTGGCCGTCGAGCTTCTGGCCGGTCCGGCGCTGGCATCGGCCACCAAAGGAGAAGGACTGTATAAATTCATCCTGGAGCGCTTGACCCAACGGCTCCTCACACCCACACCCTGACCGGAGCGTCGCCGCCCATGCGTGCGCTGCTCGCCTGCTTTCTGGTGCTGCCGACCACCGCCGTCGCGGCGCAGCAGGCATTGGATCAGGTTCTGAGTATCCAGCAAAGCGGGAGAGAGATCGGCCGGGAGGAATACTCGGTCCAGCGCGGCGGCCGGACCAGCAGTACGGTGTTGACCGCGCGGGCCCGCTATCCGGCCGCCTATCCCACGATGCAGGTGGCCCTCACGGAGGAGCGGTCCGCCGATGGCGGCATCTCGAAATTCGAGCTGGACGTGCAGGCGCCCGAGGGGAATGTCGTCATTCTGGCTGCCGGCTCGGGCGCGCGGCTGATCGTCCGCTCGGTTACCAAGGGGTCAGAGGCCGGGCGCGAGCTTCCGGCCGGGCGTGATCTGGTTCTGCTCGATGACGGCGTCTACTCCCTCTACCTGCCGGTGGCGGATGCGGCGACGCCGAGCGGGGCCCGGCTGACCGCGATCTTTCCCCGCACCGGCCGGCGGGCGACGCTGGTCGCCCGCCGCGAGGCCGGACCCGATGGGACCGTCCGGATCCAGCTTGCCGGCGACATCGCGGGGACCCTGACCGTCGACGCTCAAGGACGGCTGCAGCGGTTGGAATTGCCCGCGGCCGGTACCGTGGTGACCGTGGTGACCCCGGCAAAGAAGTGATTGGGTCGGATCCTCCCGCCGCTCCCTTTGTCGCAACCTGAAACTTACCGGCGAAGCCCACCGTAGGTGGGCCCGTTCCCGCTCACCACGTAAAGGACTCTGGCATGCGCCGTTGGCTCATTGTGTCACTCCTCATCGGTTGGACGCCCGTCCCTGCGGGGGCGCAGCAACCTCAGGACTCGACCATCGCCCTCCGGCCCTTGCCGACAGCCGCCCTCTCGCTGGCGGACGCGCTGGGCCAAGCCCGAACCAAGAGCCCGGCCTACCTCCAGGTTCTGAACAACGCCGACCCCGCCCGCTGGGGGGTCCGGAACGCGTACGGCAACTTCCTGCCGAGTCTCAACGCCTCCAGCGGGCTGGGCTACACCGGCTCCGGCGAGTCGCAGTTCGGCGCCTTCTTCCAGAATACCGAGCCGTTCGTGAGCTCCAACTACCAGATCGGCTTGCAGTGGAAGCTGGACGGCAGGGTGCTCGCCGGCCCCAGCCAGCAGAAAGCCCTCCGGCGCGCCACCGGCCAAGACATCGAGGACGCCGGGGTAAGCCTTCGGGCCGACATCACCACGCAATACCTCAACGTCCTGGCAGGTGTGTCGCGAACCGAGGTCGCCCGCGAGCAGGTCAGGCGAAACAACGAGTTTCTGCGGCTGGCCCAGGCCCGCAATCAGGTGGGCCAGGCGACCATGCTCGACGTCCGGCAGGCCGAGGCCACCCGCGCGACCTCTGAGGTCGCGCTGCTTCAGGCCTATCAAGCGGAGAACGAGGCCAAGCTCGAGCTCTTTCGCCGCATGGGTGTGCCCCCGCCAGCATCGGTGCAGCAGATAGAGCTGAGCGACTCGTTCCCAGTCGTGCCGCCAGTGTACAGTCGCGACGAGCTGATGAAGCTCGCCGAGGAGCAGAACCCCTCTCTCAAGGCGCTCAAGGAACGGGAGACGGCTGCCCGTGCGAACGTTCGGGCGGTGCGCTCGGACTTTTTTCCCCGGCTCACGGCCCAGGCGGTCTGGTCCGGCTTCACCCAGCAGTTTACCAATGACAGCCAGCTCCTCGGGGGGAAGCTGTTGGGCGCAAAGCAAGTCGCCGGCCAGTGCCAGTTCGACAACCAGATCAGAACCGGCCTGAGTCTGGGTGGTGTCGTGCCCGACTGCTTCAGCGTGAGCGGTTTGGACCCGACGGGGACCGCGCTGGCCCCCGACACCGCTCAGCAAATTCGCAACGCGAACAACGTGTTCCCCTTCAATTTCACGGCCCAGCCGTTCCAGGCCGCGCTGACGATCTCCCTTCCCATCTTCACCGGGTTCAGCCGGCACCTCCAGCTGGCGGAGGCGCGAGCGCAGCAGGAAGATGCCGACGAGAGCGTGCGGGCGCAGGCGTTGCTCGTCCGGGCCAACGTCGAAGGTCGCTACCTCGCGCTGGGCAGCTCATACCAGGCAATCGCAGCCCAGGCCACGGGGCGGGAGGCCGCCCGCGAACAGCTGCGTCTGGCCCAGGACCGCTACCGGGTCGGGCTCGGGTCGGCGCTCGAGGTTACCGACGCGCAAAACGCCGTGCAGCAAGCCGAGGGTAACTACATCACCGCGGTGTACGACTACCATCGCGCCATCACCGCGCTCGAAGCCGCGGTTGGCCGCCCCATTCGCTAGAGAGGTACGAGCATGTCCCGTGGAGTGAAGATCGGTCTCATCATCGGCATGATCGTGCTCGGGGTCGGCGGAACGGCCGCCGCAGTGGTCGCCAAGAAGAGGCACAAGGCGGTCGAGGTCCGGCTGGACCAGGTGGCCCACCGGGATCTGGTGGCCGCTGTCACCGCGAGCGGTAAGATCGACGCGGAGAAGACCGTCGACATCTCCGCCGACATCACCGGGCGCATTCTCGAGATCGCGGTGAAGGAAGGGGACACCGTCAAGAAGGGCCAGTTCCTGGTCCAGATCGATCCGGTACAGTTCCAGGGCGCGGTCTCCCGCGGCGAGGCGCTCCTCGCGGCCAATGAGGCGGCGGTGGTACAGGCCCGCACCAACCGGGACCAGACCAAGCGCCAGCTGGACCGCGCGAGCGAGATCCATCGCACGGCGCCCGAGCTGATCGCCCAGGAGGCGGTCGAGCAGGCCCAACAAGCCTACGACGTCGCGGTGTCCACCTACAATGCCAATCTCGCGCAGGTCGAGCAGGCGCGGGCCAGCCTCAAGGAGGCGCGGGACAACCTGACCCGCACCCGGCTGTTCTCGCCGATCTCGGGACGGGTCGTGCGGCTTCCGGTCCACCAAGGTGAGGTCGCGGTGCCCAACACGTTCTCCAAGGAGACGGCGCTCCTGATGACCATCGCCGATCTCTCCACCATTCTCGCGAAAGTGCAGGTAGACGAGACTGACGTCGTACGGCTCCACCTGGGTGACTCGGTCGACGTGAGCATCGATGCGTATCCCGACACCACCTTCCTCGGCCGGGTCACCAAGATCAGCAATGCGGCCAAGCTCACGCAGACCGCGGCCGGCGCCCAGACCGGCACCAACGACCGGGCGGTGGACTTCGATGTCGAGATCACGCTCAAGAACCCCCCGCGGGACGTCCGGCCGGACTTGAGCTGCACTTCCCGGATCGTGACCGACACCCGGAAAAACGTGCTGTCGGTGCCCATCATCGCGCTCACGGTACGGGAGCACGAGAAGGTTCCCAACGAGCTTGCCTCGCCGCAGGACACGATCCGCGCCGCGAAGAAATTTCGGAAGAAGGAGACCGAGGGGGTCTTCGTGGTGCGCAGCGGCATCGCAACCTTCCGGCCGGTCAAGATCGGCATCGCGGGCGACGAGTATTTCGAGGTGGTGGACGGCGTGCGCGACGGCGAGACCATCGTGGGCGGCAGCTATCAGGCGATCCGCGATCTGAAGGACGGCGACCGGGTGAAGCGGGCACCGGAGCCCAAGAAGCGGGAGACCACGGCCTCATGAGCGACGCACTGCTCCGGATTCGCGATCTCACGCGCCGCTACGACCTGGGCGGCGAGACCATCCATGCCCTGCGCGGCGTGAGCCTCGAGATCCTTCGCAACGAGTACGTCGCGGTCATGGGGCCGTCGGGCTCGGGCAAGTCTACCATGATGAACCTGCTCGGTTGCCTCGATACCCCGAGCTCGGGGGAGTACTGGCTCAACGGGCAGGAGGTCTCTTGCTTCGGCGACGACGCCCTGGCCCGGGTGCGCAACCGCGAGATCGGGTTCGTCTTCCAGACGTTCAATCTCCTGCCCCGGGCCACCGCGCTACACAACGTCGAGCTTCCGCTGGTCTATGCCGGCCTGCCGGCAGCGGAGCGGCGGGGACGGGCCGCGGAAGCCCTGGCCCAGGTGGGGCTCGCCAACCGCAGCAGTCATCGGCCCAACGAGCTGTCCGGAGGGCAACGGCAACGGGTGGCGATCGCCCGCGCGCTGGTGAACCGCCCATCCATCCTGCTGGCTGATGAGCCCACCGGCAATCTCGACAGCGCCACGAGCGAAGAGATCATGCGGGTGTTCGGGGACCTGCACGCGGCGGGTCAGACGGTGATCATGGTGACCCACGAACCCGGCATCGCCGCCTGCGCCGCCCGGATCATCACCCTGCGTGACGGGCGGATCGAGAGCGACCGGCTCACCCGGGACACCGCGGCATGAGCAACAACAGCAACTGCAAGTGCGAACCACAGAGGCACAGAGAACGCAGAGAACTGCAAGCATATGGGGGGTGATCAGGCAGGGATCGCGATGCCGGGGGGGCACCCAACAGCAGCGCTCTTCTCTGTGTCCTCTGTGCCTCTGTGGTGCAACAAATGAGCAAGGACCCTGATGCCCGTCATTGAAGCGATCCGCATGGCCCTCCGCACGATCCGGGCACAGAAGCTCAAGAGCTTCTTCTCCCTGGTCGGGGTGCTGATCGGGGTGACCTTTCTCATCGCGGTGGTTTCGATCGTCCAGGGAATGAACCGGTACATGCAAGACCGGGTCGCCAACGGGCTCATCGGGGTCAACACGTTCGAGGTGCGCCGGTTCCCCAACTTCGACAACGGCAATGTCCCCGACGATACCTGGCGGGAGTGGCTGCGGCGTCCCCGAGTGAACTACCGGGAGGCTGCGTTCGTCCGGGAGCGGGTCCGGACCCCCACGATCTACGCCCGCACCTGCTTCGAGGAGAACCTGTGGGTCAACCAGGGAACCCTGCGGGGACAGATCGAGGTTCGCGCAGCCGATGAGGAGTACTTCCGGATCAAGAGCTACCGGATCGCCGAGGGCCGGACCTTCACCCCCCAGGAAGCCCGTATCGGGCTCCCGGTCATCGTGATCGGAGATCTGGTGCGGGAGAAATTCTTTCCGGGCGTGGATCCGATCGACAAGGCCCTGATCATTGCCGGCCTTCCCTATCGCGTGGTGGGAGTGCTCGAGAAGCAGGGCACCCTGTTCGGTCTGTCGCTCGACCGCTTCGCGATCGTTCCGTTCCTGGCGCCCGCGCGGCGGGACCTGTGCGCCGAGAACGTGGTGCACGAGCTGTGGGCCAAGACCGGCAGCCCCACCGACCTGCTCGCGGCCGTCGGCGAGACCGAACAATACATGCGCATTGCCCGGCGGCTCGAGCCCGATCAGAGCAACGATTTCTTCATCGAGACGGCCGAGGGCGCGCTGGGCACCTGGGCCAAGATCTCGAAGATTCTGTTCGTCGCACTGCCCGGCCTGGTTGCGATCTCGCTGGTAGTAGGCGGCATCGTGATCATGAACATCATGCTCATGGCCGTGAGCGAGCGCACCCGGGAGATCGGCATCCGCAAGGCCCTCGGCGCCCGGCGTCGGGACATCCTGGCCCAATTCGTGGTCGAGGCCGCCACTCTCTCGTGCGCCGGCGCCATCCTGGGCATCGGCGCCGGACTGGTACTCGCGTTCGTGGTCAACGCGCTGACGCCGCTGCCCGCGGCCGTGGCGCCCTGGTCGCTCGGCCTGGCGGTGGTACTCGGCGTGGCGGTGGGGGTCGCGGCCGGTGTCTACCCCGCTAGCCGGGCCTCCCGGCTCGACCCCATCGTCGCCCTGAGGGCCGAATGACACGGCGCAGATCGGCGTCCACCCTCTCCCGCCTCGCCGAGGGCGTTGGCATCGCCCTGGACTCGATCCGGGCCAACAAGATCCGCGCGGCGCTCACCATTCTCGGCGTCGCCATCGGGGTCACGGTTGTCATCGCGATGGGAGCGGCAATCACCGGCATCAGCCGCAGCATCACCCAGGTTCTCGAGGCCGCCGGTCCGAAGACGTTCTTCGTGTTTCGCTTCTTTCGGGGCGGCATCACGGTCTCGGACGGATCGGCGGAGACCGAGCCCTGGCGGCGGAATCCCTGGCTGAGCGTCGAGGAAGCCGAGATCCTCCGGCATCTCCCGGCGATCCGCGACGTGAACATCGACGAGTACGCCCAGGGTCCCGTGAGCTGGGGCGCGGTGGACCTGAAGGGCGTCGCAATGGCGGGCATGGGGCCGCATTGGATTCAGATAAACGGCGGCGACATCCTCGAAGGCCGCAACTTCACCGAGGCGGAATTCGCGGCCGGCGCCCATGTCGTGGTCATCAACGATTACCTGGCCAAGTCGCTCCTCCCCGGGGTCAATCCCATCGGCAAGGAGATCAAGGTCTTCGGCCAGCCCTTCAGGGTCGTCGGCATGCACGCGGAAGCGGCGTCGCTGTTCACCAACGCGGACAAGCCGCGGCTCGCGATGCCCCACACGGTCTTCACCAAGGTCGCCGAGTACCAGAAGGGCCGCATGGATTTCGCTGTCGTCCCGACCGACTCGGCCACCCTCCAGGAAGCACAGGACCAGGTCGTCGCGGCGCTACGCAGCCTGCGGGGCCTCCGACCCGGGGAGGATAACAATTTCGCGGTCGTGACTCAGAACAAGCTGCTCGACACCTTCAACAGCGTCACCGCAGGATTCTTCATCGCCATGATCGCGCTGTCGAGCGTGGGCCTGATGGTGGGGGGCGTGGGTGTGGTTGCGATCATGATGATCTCGGTCACCGAGCGCACCCGCGAGATCGGCGTACGCAAAGCCCTCGGCGCCACCCGCCGCGAGATCATGTTCCAGTTCCTGGTCGAGGCTGCCACCCTCACCCTGGTCGGATGCCTGATCGGGATGGCCCTGGGGGCGCTCACCGCCTGGGGGGTTCGCTCGTTTACCCCGGTTCCCGCCACGGTCCCCCTTGCCTCGGTGATCGCCGCCGTGGTCGCGTCGATCCTCACGGGCGTGCTGTTTGGGATCTACCCGGCAAGCAAGGCGTCGAGACTGGATCCCATCGAGGCGCTGAGGTACGAGTAGGGCTCCCGCCTATCTTGGTACATGCCCCTCTCCGAAGCCGTCCGCCTCGCCCTCGGCTCCATCCTCGGCGCCAAGCTCCGATCGTTCTTCACCCTCCTCGGCATCATCGTATCCGTCGGCTTTCTGGTGGCGGTAGTCGCGATCATTCAGGGCATGAACGCATACGTCAAAGAGAATCTCACCGGCGCCATGATAGGGACCAACGCGTTCCAGGTGCGCCGGAGCCCGATCTCCGTGGGGTTGGTGGATGACCAGCAGCTGAAGGCCTTTGCCAAGCGCCCGCTGGTCACCCGCGAGGATGCCGAGGTGGTGCAGCAGGCCGTGCCCGACGCCCAGGCGGTGGCGCTCCAGTCGGGCTGGCCGACACCGGCGAGCGACGTCGAGTACGGCAACCGCACCGTGGCGAACGTGCTCGCCTTCGGCGTGACTCCCCCTTATCAGATCGTTCAGGATTACCGCTTCGCTTACGGCTCGCCCCTGACGGACCCGGACGTGCGCGAGCGCCGCTACGCGGTCGTGCTTGGCTGGGACATCGCCCACGAGCTGTTCGACGACCCCGCCGCAGCGGTCGGCAAGAAAGTCCGCGTGGCGGGATACGAGCTCACCGTCAAGGGCGTGATCGCAAAGAAGGGCCGAGTGCTCGGGCAGTCGTTCGACGGCTTCGTCCTGCTTCCGTTCAGCACGTTCGAGGCGATGTACGGCCGGCGCAAGACGACCGTGGTCTCGGTCAAGATGACCAGCGCCGACGCGATCGAGGACGCCATGGGGCGCACGGAGGAGGCCATGCGAGTGGCCCACCGGCTGCGGCCGGGCGAGGCCAACGACTTCACGGTGGACAAGGCCGACGCGCTGGTCGCCTTCTGGAAGAGTCTCACCCGGGTGCTGTTCACCGCGATCCCGGCGGTGGTGGCGATCGGGATCGTGGTCGGCGGCATTGTGATCATGAACATCATGCTCATGAGCGTGAACGAGCGCACCTACGAAATCGGGCTGCGAAAGTCCCTCGGGGCTCGCCGGCGCGACATTCGCCGCCAGTTCCTGGTCGAGTCGGTCATCTTGTCCGCCCTGGGCGGTGCGCTCGGCGTGGTCGGCGGATGGATTCTCGCGGTCCTGGTCGCCCAGTTCACCCCGCTGCCTGCCCGGATCACCGCCTGGTCCGTCGCCCTGGCCCTCGCGCTCGGCGCCGGCAGCGGGATCCTGTTTGGAGTGTACCCGGCGGGAAGGGCGGCCCGGCTCGACCCGATCAGGGCTCTTCGGGTCGAATAGCCCGTGCGACTCTCTCATCTCCTCGAGGGCGTCTCCATCGCGGTGGACTCGATGCGGGCGAACAAGCTCAGGTCCCTGCTTACGATCCTTGGTGTCGTCATTGGCGTGACTACCGTGATGGCGATCGCCTCGATGGTCCAGGGCATCCGAACCCAGATCTTCAACGCCATCGAGGTCGCGGGGCCGACCGCGTTCTACGTGATGCGGTTCTTCTCTCAGACCCCGCTCAACCCCGATCGCCTGCCCTACGAGGTCCGCATCCGCCCCGTGCTCGCGACGTCCGACGCCGAGGCGATACGCCGGCTTCCCGAGATCGCCTACGCCAGCATGTGGGTGCAGCTGTTTCAGCGGGTGGAGTATCAGGGCGCGCACACCCAAACGGTGACGGTCTTCGGGGCGGACGATGGCTTCGTGAATATTCAGGGAGGCACGCTGCTCCACGGCCGCTTCTTCAGCCGGGCCGAGCTGGCCGGCGAGCCGGTCGTGGTACTGGAGAACGACGTCGCGGAGCGACTGTTCGGCCAGCTCGACCCGATCGGACACAACGTGCGCATCGGGGGCAAGTCGCTCCGGGTGATCGGCATCTGGCAGAAGCCCGGAAACATCTTCGAGCCGCCCGGCCAGGAGACGGCGGGCGTGATCCCGTTCGAGTTCGCCCACCTGAACTACCACTACGACGAGACCAACACCCTCTTCATCGCGGCCAAGCCGCGGCTTGGCGTGAGCGTGGACGATGCGAAGGACCTGGTGATCGCCGCGCTACGGCGGGCTCGAAACCTCCGCCCGGGCATGCCGGACACCTTCGACCTGATCACCCAGGACCAGATCCTGGCGGTGGTGAGCAACTTCACGTCGTATTTCTTCATCACGATGGTGGCCCTGTCGAGCGTCGCGCTGCTGGTCGGTGGCATCGGTGTCATGGCCATCATGATGGTATCGGTCACGGACCGCACCCGTGAGATCGGCCTGCGGAAGGCGGTGGGCGCGACCCGTCACGAGATTCTCTGGCAATTCCTGGTGGAAGCGGCGACCCTGACGTCGATCGGCGGAGCCATCGGGATTCTCATGGGACTGGGCGCTGGAGAGCTGCTCAAGCTGGCGCTCCGGATGGAGTCGGAAGTCCCCCTCTGGAGCGCCGCCCTCGCGGCCGGAGTCAGCATCGGCATCGGGCTCACGTTCGGGCTCTACCCGGCAAATCGGGCCGCGCGGATGGACCCGGTGGAGGCACTCAGGCACGAGTGAGCCGGGCGATGACGGCCCGCAGCTGAGCCTCCAGCCGACCCACCAATGTCTCGTCGACCCCCCAGGTCGCGATCCAGAGCTTGACGCTGCCGCCGTAGAACTCGTAGCGCAGCAGACCATCGTTCAAGTTCGCGACCGTGCCCGCGAAATCGAGCGGCGGTCGGTTGACCAGCACCCGCCCCTGGAACGCGCCCGCGGCTCCCTCGATCCGGTACCCGTCCCCCTCCCCGAGGCCAATCAGCGAGCCCTCGCGAATCAGGCCATCCGGGCCCAGCGCGAGCGCATGGGACGCCTCTGGCGCGAGCGACGTCGGCGCCGAGGCCCACGCAACCCGCCGATCGGTGCCGCGATGCCGGATCAGGTAGTGCCGGAGGCCGCGCAGCTCGTAGCCCCAGCCTCGGACGGTGCCGTCGTATTCCTGGTCCCACTCGGCACCGGCACCGAAGCCCGCGTGGACCCGGCTCCCACACCTCGATCACCGCCGTCTCGGTTCCCTGCTGCCCCCAGGAAAGGGAGATCGCGCCACCGACCCCGGGCTCGACCCTGGCCGCGAGCGGGAACCATCGGGCAAGCTCCTCTGCATCGGTGAGCGCTTGCCACACGCCCTCGGGCGGGACGTCGGCGAGCGCGATCCGCTCTTCGTGAGATCGCGTCGGGTCGGCGGTGATGATGCTACTCGGCATTGGACTCCTCCTCGCGCTTGGTGATGGCGGGGTAGCCGCCCAGCAGGAACCGGAACACCCGCCCACCCGGCTGGTCGCGATGGTACTTCGCCGCGAGGGACGCGAGCGTCGTCGTCAGCTCCTCCGCGAAGGCGGCCCGATCGGCGGCTGAAGCGAACGTGAGGTCGGTTTGAAGGGCCAGAGTGGCGAGCGGCTTGTCGGCCCGGTCGGCGCGGCTCCGCAGGACCGCCAGGTCCCGCAGCGCGCCGGCAATTGTGGTGATCAAATAGGCGGCGGAGAATCGATCTCGCACCTGCGCTGCGGTAGAGCTGGCACCCACGGCGACGAGCGCTTCCGGGCTGATGAGGTAGGATCGGTCCGATGCGCGAAGGATCCGCTCGGTGCAGTTCCTAAATATGTTCGGCGCCGGGGACGTCCGGCGTCAGCCCAGCCCTCCGTGCAAATCCGCCAGCATCCCGCATCTCCCTCCGACCCCAAAGGAGGCACCATGCGTAGCCGAATCGCGATCCCACTCGCGGTGGGACTCACTGCCCTCGCCTGCCAGCTCGACCGGAAGCTCCCGGATCAGCTTTCCAGGCGGACCCCAGCCACCGCGGCCCCCCGCGACGCTAACGAGCCCAAGAGCGCTGCCATGCGGGCCAATGCCTCCGGCCTCACGGGCAGCGCTACGGCCATCGACGGAGCAACCAGCCCGGCCGAGCTGGCGCAAGACCCCGCCTGGCCGAGAGACCCCGCGGCGGCCGACACACCGGCCATGATCATCCGCAGCGGGACCGCGAGCCTGCAGATCGACTCGCTGGAGCCGGCGCTCGTCAGGCTCCGCACCCTGGCCGGCCGGGTGGGCGGCTATGTCGCGAACACCGCCGTCCAGGCGGGGCCGTCACAGTACCGGCAGGCGACCCTCGAGGTCAGGGTGCCGGCCGCCCACTTCGACGATCTGGTCACCGGGCTCGACCCGCTGGGCAAAGTCGAAGCAGTGAACGTGACGGCCGAGGACGTCGGCGAGGAATTCGTGGACGTCGGCGCGCGGGTGACCAATGCGAAACGGCTGGAGGGCCGGCTGATTGATTTGCTGGCCACCCGGACGGGGCGGCTCCAGGACGTTCTGTCGGTAGAGCGGGAACTGGCGCGGGTGCGCGAAGAGATCGAGCGGTACGAGGGGCGGCTCCGATATCTCCGGACCCGTGCCGCGACGAGCTCCCTCTCGATCACAGTCCACGAGCCGGTGCCGGTGGTCGGCAACCCCGGCTCCAACGTGCTGGTGCGAGCATTCGAGCGCGCCTGGCGCAATTTCGTCGAGTTGCTGGCCGGCTTCATCGCCTCGCTCGGCGTGCTGGTCCCGCTGGTGCTCGCCGGAGCGACGGCGATATGGGGTGTCCGGCGCTGGCGGCGGCCGGCGGTGCAGTAGGAGGTAAGAGGTGAGAAGTGAGAGGGACGTTGCCTTCTCACTTCTCACTTCTTACTTCTCACTGCACCATGCCCGTAGACATCCTGGCCATCGCCGCCCACCGCGATGATGTCGAGCTCACCTGCTCCGGCACGCTGCTCCGCGCCGTCGATGGCGGCTATCGCACGGCAATCCTCGACCTCACGGCCGGCGAAACCGGCACCCGCGGCAGCCCCGACCTTCGCGCCCGCGAGGCCGCCGAGGCGGCCAGGATTCTCGGGGTCGCGGAGCGGCGCAACGCGGGGCTGCCGGACGCGCACGTGCAGAACGATGATGCCGCGCGGCGCGTGGTGGTCGAGCACATTCGGCACTTCGCCCCGCGGATCGTGATCCTTCCCTTCTCTGTCGGCCGGCATCCGGACCACCGGATCGCGGCCGAGCTCGGCCGTGATGCCTGTTATCTGGCCGGCCTCGCTCGCTACCCGGCTCCGGGCACTCCTCACCGACCGGTCAAGATTCTCTACGCGATGGCGTACCGGGAGGACCCGGTCAAGCCCACGTTCGTGGTGGACATCAGCGCTCAATTCGAGCGGAAGATGGCCGCCATCCGGTGCTACGCCAGCCAATTCGACGGCGCGAAAGCGGCCGGCGAGATCTTCCCCACGGGCCAGGACCTTTACACGCTGGTCGAGACCCAAAACGCCCACTACGGATCGCTCATCCGGCGCCGCTATGGCGAGCCGTTCTTTACCTACGAGACCATGGTGGTGGACGATGTGGTGAAGTTGGAGGGACAAAGTATGTGAGACGTAAGAGGTGAGAGGTGAGAGGTAAGAGGGGCGGCCGCTCCGAGGTCTGTCGTCCCTCTCACCTCTTACCTCTTACCTCTTACCTCTCCCCTCTCCCCTCTCACCTCTCACCTCTTACCCGCTTAGTTTCCGCTCATGCGCGAGCCCATCTACCTCGACCACGCCGCCACCACGCCGGTCCGTCCGGAGGCCCGTGAGGCCATGCTGCCGTACCTCGGGGAGCAGGCATTCGGGAATCCATCCAGCCCGCACGGGTTCGGCCGGACCGCCCGCGCCGGGCTGGACCAGGCCCGCCGCCAGGTCGCTCTCGCGCTGGGCGCCGAGACCGGCCAGGTCTTTTTCACGTCCGGTGGTACCGAAGCCGACAACCTCGCCGTCATCGGCGCGGCGCTCGCTGCGCGGGATCGGGGCGCGCCGATGCGAGTCGCGGTCTCGGCGGTCGAGCACAAGGCGGTGCTGGCCGGAGCGCACGCAGTGGCGCATCTGGGCGGAAGCGAAGAGATCCTTCCGGTGGGCCGGGACGGCGTGGTCGATCTCGTCGCACTCGACGCCGCCCTGGCGCGACGGCCCGTAGTGGTCTCCGTGATGTGGGTGAACAACGAGACCGGGGTGATCCAGCCGGTCGCCGAGATCGGCCGCCGCTGCCGGGCCGCGGGTGTCGCGTTCCACACCGATGCGGTCCAGGCCTTCGGCAATCTCCCCATCCGCTTCGGCGAGCTCCCCTGCGATCTGCTGACCGTCTCCGCGCACAAGATCGGTGGGCCCAAGGGTGTGGGAGCGCTGGTGGTCCGCCAGCGCGAGACGATCGAGCCCCTCATTCAGGGCGGCTCGCAGCAGGGTGGCCTCCGGCCGGGCACCGAGAACATCGCCGGGGCGATCGGGTTCGGTCGAGCGGCCGAGCTGGCCGTGGAGGAGCAGCCGGAGCACGCCTGCCGCCTGGCGGGACTGCGAAACCGGCTGCGGGACCGGCTGCTCGGTGCCGTGCCGGACCTCGTGGTGGTCGGGGAGGGTGCGGACCGGGCATCACACATCCTCAACATCTGCGTTCCGGGCGCCGACTCCGAAGCGCTACTCATGCACCTGGATCTCGCCGGCGTCGCCGCCTCGAGCGGCTCTGCCTGCACTACTGGCGCGGTCGAGCCATCTCACGTGCTGGTCGCGATGGGAATCGCCCGGGCGCTCGCCATCGGGGCTCTCCGGTTCAGCCTCGGACGCGGGACCACCGAGGCCGATGTCGACCGCGCATCGGAGGTCTTCCCTCGGGTGGTGTCCCGGGTCCGTTCACTCGCCGGAGTGCTGGCCCGTGCCTGAGCGGGTGCTGGTCGCGATGTCGGGAGGCGTGGACAGCTCGGTCGCCGCGGCGCGTCTGGTGGAGCTCGGCTACGACGTGGTCGGCGCGACGATGAAGCTGTTCTGCTACGGAGACGCGGTCCCTGACCGTCCCTGCTGTTCGCTGGACTCGATCGAGGATGCCCGCAACGTCGCGCATACCCTCGGCATTCCGCATTACGTGCTGAACCTGGAGGACCGCTTCAACCTCCGCGTCATCCAGAACTTCGTGGACGAGTATAGCCGGGGGCGGACCCCGATCCCCTGTGTGCGGTGCAACTCGTTCACCAAGTTCCGCGACCTGCTCGCCCATGCCGACGCGTTGGACTGCGCCTACCTCGCCACCGGCCACTATGCGGTCGCAGAGGGCGGCGCCCTGTACCGCGGGGCCGATCCACGCAAGGACCAGAGCTACTTCCTGTGGGGCATCGACCGCGCGGTGGTGCAGCGGATGCTCACGCCGGTCGGCCGCCTCACCAAGGCGGAGACCCGAGCATACGCCAGGCGCCTGGGGTTGGCGACGGCGGACAAGAAGGAGTCGGTCGAGATCTGCTTCGTGCCGGACGACGATTACGTCGGCGTGCTCGAGAGCCATCTGCCGGCGGACGCGGCGGCGCTTCAGCCCGGCGCCGTGGTCAGCACCAGCGGCGAGGTCATCGGAGCGCACGAGGGCTTCGCGCGCTACACGGTGGGCCAGCGGAAGGGCCTGCCCGGTGGGTCGCGCGAGCCCCGCTACGTGGTCGCGATCCGGCCCGAGACCCGGGAGGTGGTGGTGGGCACGGCTCGAGAGCTCGAGGGCAGCCGGGTCCGTCTGGAGGAGGTCAACTGGTTGGCCGATCCGCTGGGACCCGGCGACACCTGTACTGTGCAGCTGCGCTACCGGGCCCGTGCAGTGCCGGCCAGCGTCAGCGGCGCCGACGGCGGCACGCTCGACCTCCTGCTGGGTGAGCCGGTACGGGCGATCACGCCCGGTCAGTCGGGCGTACTCTATGGCGGCGACCAGCGGGTATTGGGCGGCGGGGTTATCGCATGAAGGCCGGCGGGGCGCTTGCCCTGCTGGCCGCTTCCTGCATGGCCCCTCGCTTCGCCGCGCCCCAGGCAGCTCCCAAGCACCCCATCGGCATCGACGACTTTCTCTCGCTCAAGACCCCAAGCGACCCTCAGCTCTCGCCGGATGGAAAGCTCGTCGCCTTCGTCGTCTCGGTGCCGTCCCTCGCCGACAACCGCAACGTCAGCAAGATCTGGCTAGCCCGCACCGATCGGGATAGCGTCTGGCCGGTCACCAACGGAACCGGGAGCGACCGGGCGCCCCGGTGGTCCCCGGACGGCCGGACGCTCGGCTTCCTTTCCACTCGAGACGGCAGCGCTCAGGTTTGGCAGCTGCCTATTTCGGGCGGCGACCCCGTCGCACTGACATCCCTGTCGAGCGGAGTTTCCGACTTCCAGTGGTCCCGGGACGGGGCGGCGCTGTTCCTCGCCTCGGACGTGAAGTGGCCGGCGGAGTCGGAGATCGACCGGCGCAATGGAGCCTACCCCACCGACGCCAGGATCTGGACCTCGCTGTTCTATCGCCATTGGAACGAGTGGCGAACCGGGACTCGCCAGCACGTGCTGCGGTTCACTCTGGCCGGCGACACGGTCACCGATCTCACGCCGCTGGACCGCGACGTGCCCACCCTTGCCCTGGGTGGCCGGGATCTCGCAGTGGCGCCCACCGGGAACGAGCTCGCCGTCACCTTCAACCCCGATTCGGTCGTGGCGACCAGTACCAACAACGACGTGTTCGTCCTACAGGCCGATGGAGGCCGGCGCCGGGCGATCACCACCAACCCCGCCGACGACCACAGTCCGGCCTACTCCCCCGACGGGCGGTACATCGCCTATCTCGCGATGCAAACGCCCGGCTTCGAATCGGACCGGCAGCGGATCATGCTCTACCAGCGGGCGACGGGGCATAGGGTCTCGCTCACCGAGAGTTGGCCCTTGAGCGTTTCGGCCTTTGCGTGGCTGCCCGACTCCCGCGGTCTGGTCGCCGAGGTCGAGGAGCGGGGCGAGGGAGTCCTGTATCGGATCGAGGTTCCCGGCGGCAAACGCACCCGGATCGTCTCGGGCGGTAGGAATGGATCGGTCCAGATACCTGCGACGGGGAACTTCATAGTGTTCCTGCATCAGACCGCAGCCAGCCCGCCCGAGCTGTGGCGGGCGAGCGTGGAGGGAAAGGATCCGCGACCGTTGACCCAGCTCAATCGCGACGTCCTCGGGCAGCTCGCGCTCACGCCGCTCGAGTCGTTCGGTTTCGTGGGCGCGGGCGGGGATTCCGTGTTCGGCTGGCTGCTCAAACCGCCCCGCTTCGATCCCACAAAGACCTACCCCCTTCTCTATCTGATTCACGGCGGCCCCCAGAGCGCCTGGGTCGACGAGTGGCACGAGCGATGGAACTACGCGATGTTCGCATCGCGCGGCTACGTCGTGGCCGCGGTTAACCCCCACGGCTCCTCCGGATACGGCCCGGCCTTCACCAATGCGGTTTCCCGCGACTGGGGCGGCGCCCCATACCAGGACCTGATGAAGGGGGTCGACGCCGTGCTCGCAGGGCGTGCGTGGATCGATCCCCATCGGGTCGGCGCCGCCGGCGCGTCGTACGGCGGCTACATGATCTACTGGATCGCCGGCCACACCAACCGCTTCAAGGCCCTGGTGGCTCACGACGGCGTCTTCAACCCGCTCTCGATGAGCGGCTCCACCGAGGAGCTCTGGTTCCCCCGTTGGGAGTTCGGCGGCTCGCAGTTGTCGCCCGGCGCCCGCGCCGTGATGGAGAAGTGGTCGCCGGCCAACTTTATCGCCCAATGGTCCACCCCGATGTTGATCGTGCACGGGCAACAGGACTTCCGGGTGGATGTGTCGGAGGGGTACCAGGCGTTCACGGCGCTCAAGCTGCGTGGCATCCCGGCCAAGTTTCTGTACTTTCCAGACGAAGGGCACTACGTGCTGAAGCCGCGCAACCGGCGACTCTGGTGGGGCACCGTGCTCGATTGGTTCGATAGCCTCCTTCGCTGAGCGTTCGCCATGCGTCATCTGCTGATCCGGCTGGTCATCAACGCCACCGCGCTGTTCGTCGCCGTCCGATTGATCCCGGGGATGCACTTCACCGGCGGCGTGGGAAAGCTGCTCCTCGTCGCCCTGGTGTTCGGGCTGGTGAACGCGGTCGTGCGGCCGGTTCTCACCTTGCTCAGCTGCCCGCTGATCGTGGTGACACTCGGCCTGTTTCTCCTCGTGATCAACGCCCTCATGCTGGGTCTCACTTCGTGGCTCTCGACCCGGTTGGACCTCGGATTTCAGGTCGACGGGTTCGGGCCGGCACTGGTGGGGGGCCTCGTGATCGGGCTGATCAGCACGGTCCTCACCCTGTTTGTGGGCCGCGCCGCGCAGACCTAGGGTTGCGGCAGGTCAGTCGGCCGGGCGCAAGTTATGCTGCCATGGGCTGTTACGACACCGTTACAGCACATTTCCCGGCGGTGCGCCCGCCGCGTAGATTTGACGGATGACTCAAGTCTCCCCGCTGCCGCAAACTGCCGCCGAAGCGCCGGTGCTGGATCTCCGGCACCCGTCGCTATATCTCAACCGGGAATTGTCCTGGCTCGAGTTCAATCGCCGGGTGTTGCACGAAGCGCTCGACCCCCGCACTCCCCTCCTCGAACGGCTCAAGTTTCTCGGCATCTTCAGCAGCAACCTGGACGAGTTCTTCCAGGTCCGCGTGGCGGGGCTCAAACAGCAGCTCGCGGCCGGGATCGTGGAGCGCACCGCTGACGGCATGACGCCGGAGGACCAGCTGCGCGCGATCTGCTCCACGGTCCGGGAGCTCTGCCGGCACCACCAGGAATGCCTGATGCACGACGTGATCCCGGCCCTCGCCGAGCACGGTGTGCAGCTCGCGTTGCGGGTCACCGACCTCACCCGGGCGGACCGTGAGCACTTGGACCGCTACTTCCAGTCGAACGTGTTCCCGGTCCTCACCCCGCTCGCCGTCGATCCCGGTCACCCCTTCCCCTACATCTCGAACCTGAGCCTCTCCCTCGCGGTAGTGCTGCGTGATGCGGACGGCGAGGAGCGCTTTGCCCGGGTAAAGGTCCCCAAGATCCTGCCCCGCTGGGTCCAGCTCACCGCCACGAACCGATTCGTGCCCCTCGAGCAGGTGATCGGCGCCAATCTCGAGATGCTGTTTCCCGGCGTGGAGATCCTGGGCTGGTATCCGTTTCGGATTACCCGGAACACGGACCTGCAGATCGAGAACAGCGATGAAGCCGAGGACCTGCTCAGCCTGATCCAGGAAGAGGTGCGGAATCGCCGGTTCGCAGAGGTGGTGCGGATCGAAGTACATGCGCAGATGCCGCCGTCGCTGCGCCAACTGCTGCTGGCCGAGTTCACCGAGGAACAGGAGCAGCCCGCGCAGCCGCTGACGGCGGACGACGTGTACGAGATGGGCGGCCTGCTCGATACCGCGGACCTCCTGAGTCTCTCCGCGCTCGATGTCCCTGCCCTCAGGGATCCGCCGTTCCACCCCGGGACCCAGGCCCGCCTGGCCGGCACGAGAAGCATCTTCGACATCGTGAAAGAGGGAGACGTCCTCCTCCATCACCCGTACGACAGTTTCGCCACGGCGGTCGAACGGTTCATCCAGACCGCCGCCGACGATCCCGATGTCGTCGCCATCAAGCTCACGCTCTACCGCACCGGCGGCGACTCGAGCATCGCCCGCACGCTGGCCCACGCCGCCGAGCGGGGCAAGCAGGTCGCGGTGCTGATCGAGCTTCAGGCGAGGTTCGACGAGGAGAACAACATCATCTGGGCTCAGCGGCTGGAGGACGTGGGTGTGCACGTGAGCTACGGCGTGGCCGGGCTCAAGACCCACGCCAAGGTCATGCTGGTCGTGCGCCGGGAAGGCGATACGATGCGCCGCTACGTGCACATCGGGACCGGCAACTACAATCCCAAGACAGCCCGGCTCTACACCGACTTTGCCCTGCTGTCCGACGACCCCGAGCTTGGTGCCGACCTGACCGATCTCTTCAACGTCCTGACCGGCTTTGCCCAGCCCTCGGGCTACCGCAAGCTGATCGTCGCACCGCGGGGGATGCGGGAACGCTTCATCGAGATGATCCGGCGCGAGATCCGGCACAAGGAAGCCGGTCGTCCCGCCCGCATCTTCGCCAAGATGAACGCCCTGGTCGACGCGGACATCATCGCGGCGCTGTACGAGGCGTCACGGGCGGGCGTGTCCATCGATCTCATTGTGCGGGGGATCTGCTGCCTCCGCCCGGGCCTCGCCGGTGTGAGCGAGAACATCCGGGTGATCAGCATCATCGGCCGCTTTCTCGAGCACTCGCGCGCGTTCTATTTCCTGAACGGTGGACAGGAGGAGGTCTACGTCGGTTCGGCCGACTGGATGCCCCGTAACCTGGACCGGCGGATCGAATGCGTCTTTCCCATCCTGAACCCGGCCCACCGGCAAACCATCCGCACGTTGCTCGAGCTCATGTGGAGCGACAACCGCCAGGCGTGGGAGCTGCGCGCCGACGGGACCTACCAGCAGCGGCGCCCGTCCAGTCCGGAAACCGAACGGGCGACCCATCGAACGCTCGCAGAGAGCGTGCGGCCGTAAGCTTCCTCGCGCCGGGCGATCGCCCTGGGCTCAGCGGGGGAACCGCAGCCGGTACAGCGCCGCGCCGGGCTCGAGGTGAGCATACACGATCCGGGCGCCCGCCTGGCGCGCGGTGTCCAACAGGCTGGCGATAACCACGTCGTTCATGTGAGTCGCCAGGACCCACACCGTAGGGCGTGCGATCGAGTCCATCCGAGCCACTTCGCTCTCCGCCCATCCGGCGCGCGGGGCGGTTCGGAGCCAGCCGAGGCGCGGATCCCACCGGGTCGCGGGGAACGCTCCCACGATCTGATTGGGCCAGGCTCGCCCGGACGTGGGGGCAGGCCCAGAACGGGCCGCCGAGAAGTACTGGGTGTAGAACGACCAGGCGTACCGGGCACCCCCTGCGACATAGATCGGGTCCCCGGCGGCGCCCCGCTCCAGCGCGCGGATCAGTGGTCTCGTCTCCTCGCGCGGCGGCGGGTCGATCAGCACGTCGAGGGCGGGACCGGCGCTCAGCGCGAGCACGATGCCACCCAGGGCGGCAGCAGCGATCCGACGGGCCGACTGCGGGACCAGGTCCAGGATCAGCCCCAGAAACGATCCGTACACCAGAAACGTCAGCGGCGCGGTGCACAATAGAAACCGCGTCGCGGACGGGTATTTGCCAAGCGCGGATGCGGCTGCGAGGGCAATCTGCGGAAGCACCAGCAGCGCCGCCACCGAGAGGCTGTGGACCCGCGCGACGCGGACGACGCCCGCCACGTACGCCAGCGCGATGAGCCAGAGGGGGAGCGGTTCCAGGTCGATGGGCACCGGGCTCACCAACGCCGCACTCAGGTGGCGGTAGACCCGGTCTACGAAATCAGGGGCGTGCAGGTCTAGGAAGCCGCTCGACCAGTCCTTGAGCAGGTTGGGGTTGTGGGCCGCGGCCTGGTAGACCATCAGGTACAGACCGCCGAAGGTCAGGACCCATGCCAGGCCGATGGCGGCGGTCCTGACGGGCCACCCGGGAGTGCTGCGAATCTTCGGGCTCAAAACCAACGCCCCCGCGACCCCGGTCGCGATGAACGTCGCGGGCTGGGAGAGCCAGAGCAGGCACGTGCTTCCCACCGCCAGCAGCCACCAGCGGCCACTCGACGCGGGCTTCTCGAGCAGCTGGACGGCCAAGGCGACCAGCGCCACGGTTACGAAGGCATCGACGCCGTATTGCTTGACCTCGTTCGAGTAATAGATCAGGGGCACTGACAGAAACGCGAAGATCGCGGGAAACGCGGCGTCTCGGGTCCCGAGAATCCTGGTGCCGACCAGCCACAATCCCACCGGCAGCGCAATGCCACACACCAGCGGGAGCGCCCGGAGCGCAAGCTCGCTGGGCCCCCCGAAGGCAATGAACCCGCGCTCGATCCAGAGAAACAGGATCGGCGCGCTCTGGTTGAAGTGCAGCGGTCGAGCCAGCTCGAGCCAGCAGCGCTCGACGAGGTTGGACGCGAGAAGCAGCTCGTCGTACCACAGCGAGCGAGCCGCAAAGTAGGACCGGAGGCGCGCGCCCAGGCCGATCGCGGCGGCGAGCAGGCCGAACAAGCGCAGCGGAGAAAGCCTCAGTACCCCATCCCGCCTGCCTCGGCGAACCGCTTGATGAGCTCCTGCTGTTCTGGGGAAAGCCGCTCAGGCACCGTTACCCGGATCTCGACCAGCTGATCCCCCCGCCGGCCGTTCTTTTCGACTCCCAGTCCTTTGATCCGGAACCGGCGCCCGGGTTGAGTCCCGGCCGGGATCTTGAGCATCACCTTCTTGCCGTCGAGCGTGCGCACCCGGAGCCGGGTGCCGAGCACCGCCTGCGCCAGGTTGATGGGTACCTCGCATACGACGTCGAGCCCTTCGCGCCGGAAGAACCGGTCGGGCTGGACCTGGAAGGTCACCAGCAGGTCGCCCGCCGGCTGGCCCGAGCGCCCCGGCAATCCCTGGCCCTTGAGGCGCACCTTGGTCCCCGATTCGGTCGCCGGCGGCACGGTGATCGCCACCCGCCGCTCGTTGCGCACTTCTCCAGCGCCGTGACAGGTCGGGCATTCCTCCGACGGGATCTTGCCGCGCCCGCGGCACTGCGGGCATGGCCGGGTCACGGCAAAGCCGCCTTGCCCGAACGAGATGGTGCCGCGACCCTGGCACTCCGGACAGGTCGAGAAGGTCGCTCCCGGAGCTCCGCCGTTGCCATGGCAGGTGGGGCAAGCCTCAGTCACCGGCAGCGTGACGGAGATCTTCCCGCCCAGCGTCGCAACCCGGAAGGGTACGTCGACTAGAGTCTCGAGACTCTCGCCCCGTTCCTCGCGGCGGCCGCGCCCGAAGATGGACGAAAAGATGTCCCCCAGGCCGAATCCGCCGAGATCACCGAGATCGAATTCCTCGGCGCTGAACCCGCCGCCGAACCCCGGCCCTGCTCCGGCACCCGCGCCGGCACCCGCACCGGCCGGACGGCGGCCGAAGCCATCGAACGCGCCGAGTTTGCGCATCTGATCGTACTGCTTGCGCTTGTCCGCGTCCGCCAGGATCGAGTGCGCCTCGGAGATCTCCTTGAACCGCTCCGCCGCCTGGGGATTGTTCGGATTGGCATCCGGGTGGTACTGCTTCGCGAGCCGCCGGTATGCTTTCTTGATCTGCTCCTGGCTGGCGGAGTCGGGTACCCCGAGAATCTGGTAAAAGTCTTTCGCGGCCACGTTCAGCCTGCGCCCTGAGTCGAGTACACCTGCACCCGCGCCGGTCTGACCAGCTGGCCCTTGAAGCGATATCCGGCCTGGAACGTGGCGCTCACGACGTGGTCCTTGGCCGGCTCCGGGGCCGGTACCGTGGATACTGCCTCGTGCTCGCTGGGATCGAAGGCGCGGCCCGCCGGATCGATCCGCTCCACACCGGCCGCCTCGAGCTCCTTTCGCAGCTTGCGATCGACCAGCGCCAGCGCCTCCCGGAGCGCATCGGGAGGCGTGTTCCTGGCGTCGTCCACGATGCGATCGAGATCGTCGAGCACGTCGAGCAGGCGGATCACGAACGCGGCCTGCGCCCGATCGACCAGCTCGATCCGTTCCTTTGCGATCCGTTTGCGGTAGTTGTCGAACTCGGCCGCAAGCCGCAGGTGGCGATCGCGCGCATCCGCCAGCTCGGCTTCGAGTCGCCGGATCGCCTCGGGCGCCGGCTCGGCCGGTACGCCGGCCACGCCGGGCGCCGCGCGCGCCGGTTGGTCCGGTCCGCCGGGTTCGGTCTCGGCGGGCGGCGTCGGAGCGGGCCCCGACTGTTCCGGCGCCTTGCCGCTAAACCAATCGTTCTGAGGCACTTGCAACTCGCTGCTCCAAAGGTCAGCGGTAAGATAACGGCAGTCAGCGATCCGAGCGCTGCAATCGCCGGAGCATCCGGAATAACGCCGCCTGCGCCGCCCGGGCCCGGATCTCCCCGCGCGACCCGGGCAGCACGATGCGCACGGCCGCCGCGGCGCCATCCGAGGCGGTCGCGAGCCAGATAGTGCCCACGGGCTTCTCCGGGCTCCCACCACCCGGACCCGCAATCCCGGTCACCGCCACGGCCAGCTCCACGTTCAGCCGCCCCAGGGCGCCGATCGCCATCGCTCGCGCGACCTCCTCGCTGACCGCGCCGTAGCGCTCGAGCAGCTCAGGCGGCACGTCGAGGAGCGAGGCCTTGAGCGAGTTGTCGTACGCAACGATCGCTCCCTGGAACACGTCCGAGCTTCCCGGCACGTCGGTCAGTCGTTTCCCTACCAGGCCGCCGGTGCAGGACTCCGCGGCTCCGACCCGAAACCCGCGGGACCGCGCGGCGTCGAGCACCAGCGCCGCGAGATCGACGTCGCCCTCGCCGTAGACGGACTCGCCGCCTCGCTCGCGGAGCAGGTCGGCCCCGGCGCGGAGCCTGGTGGTCGCCTCGCCGGAGGGCAGTCCCCACGCGGTCAGCCTGAGATCCACGCCGGCTTCGCCCGGGAGATATGCCAGCGTCAGCGGTGCGATCGCCGCCTCGATCTCGCCGAGCCGTTCGGCGAGGGTGGATTCGGGGATGCCGGTGGTTCGGACCGTGAGCGACCGAACGACGGTGCCGGCCCCCAGCGCCGCCAGCCGGGGAAGGACCTCGTGCTCGAGCAGGTTCCGCATTTCCCGCGGCACACCCGGCAGCATGATGACGACGCCGCTGGCTCCCTCGGCCGCCGACAGAGCCGGAGCTTCCAGCCAGAGGCCCGGCGCGGTGCCCCACCGGTTGGGCAGCACCGTCGCCCCCTGCGGTACCTCCGCCTGCACCCGATTGGACGCAACCGGCACCCGTCCCAACTTGGCGAACCGGGCGACCAGGGCCTCCCACACGGCGTCATCGAACACCAGCGGGGCCCCCAGAAGGTCGGCGACGACGCGCTTGCTGATGTCGTCGCGGGTCGGCCCCAGTCCTCCGGTAGTAATCACCGCTCCGGTGCGGCGGAGCCCGTCCGCTACCGCGTCGCGGATCGCCTCCGCCCGGTCGCCGACCGACGTCCGTCGCACCACCCGGATGCCGTGCTCTCCCAAGGCGCGGGCGATCTCGGCGCCGTTGCTGTCGAGGGTGTAGCCGAGCAGGAGCTCGGTGCCGATGGTGATGACCTCGATGTCCATACTCAATGATGCACCGCAGAGACGCAGAGGGCACGGAGGGCTCCGACCTGATCGGCGCTCCGCGACTCAGAACACCAACAATTCATGTGGGTTCGCGCGAGGAGATTCGGCCGTTCTTCAAAAGCCGTTACCGAGCGCGGGCGGAGAAGAGAGACCGATTTCGGTAGATGTAGACCGCGAAGGAGTAAACGGTGAGGAGCGCGGCGACGGCGAGGGTCACTGCGACGAAGCTGCCATGGAACTCATTCCAGTAGTCCGCGAATCGACTGTGCTCCCAGCCCAGCGGCTTGCGGGCGTCGCGGAACGCGAACCAGGCGATGGTGGCGCCGATGAAGATATTCTGAATCACGGTCTTGAGCTTGCCCGCCCCGCCCGCCGGGATGATCACCCCCTGGCGCTTGGCCCACCAACGAAAGCCGGTCATCGCGAGCTCACGTCCGATGAGCAGCAGGCAGACCCAGAGCGGGATGCTGCCCCAGAGCGGGATGTCGTAGAGATCGTGCCGCTGACGGGAGATCCAGTAGATCGGGATCAGAGTCGAGAACAGCAGCAGCTTGTCGGCGATGGGGTCGAGCAGGATGCCGATGTCCGTGACCTGCTTACGCGACCGGGCGAGCCAGCCATCGAACACGTCGCTCACGGCGGCCACGATGAAGATCACGAAACAGATGAGCTTGGGCCAGTATCCCTCGATGAACGGCAGCAGCGCAATCACCGGGGTGAAGCAGATCCGGACCAGCGTGATGACATTGGGCAGCGTCCACATGCCCGCCTCCTAGCCCAGCGCTTTGACGACGTTCTTGCTGATCGCCCGCAGTGTGTCGAACACGCCGTCGCCGGTCAACGCCACGGCCTCGAAATGGGGGGCGCGCTCGACCCACTGCCCATCCTGCTGATACACCAGGTACTCGCCCTCGTGATTGGGATCGGGGGTGAGCCGCTGCCTGGCAGAGTCGCTTACCGCCCAGCCGGGGTTCAACGCGGCCTGCAGCTCGGGAATCGGGGCGGCATTGGGGAGATCGCGCTTGTTGTACTGGACCCCGAACGGAATCCGGGTCATGTCATACCCGTACTGTGCCATGTTCTCGTAGAGGTTCTGCATGGCCTCGATGTTGGCGTCCATCCGATCGATCTGGCTGTCGGCCACGAAGACGACCCCGTCCACGCCCTTCAGGATCAGCTTGCGTGAAGCATTGTAGTAGACCTGGCCCGGTACGGTATAGAGGTGGAACTTCACCTTGAACCCGCGGACCGAGCCGAGATCGACCGGGAGGAAATCGAAGAAGAGGGTCCGCTCGGTCTCGGTCGCCAGGGAAATCATCTTGCCCCGGGAGGTCGGCGCCACCTTGTTGTAGACGTGCTCGAGATTGGTGGTCTTGCCGCCGAGGCCGGGGCCGTAGTAGACCAACTTGCAGTTGATCTCGCGGGACGCGTAGTTGATCATCGACATGCGGCGGCGTCTCCCTCAGGCCCCGAAGAGCTTGTCGATCTCGTCCTCGGCCTCACCCACGAACTCGGAGGCCATGCCCGGTCCCCGGGCCCCGGTCCCGTCGCGTTCGAACATCCCGGTGAACAGCTGATTGAGCTCGCCGACGGCGGGCTTCACCCGGAGCTTCACCAGGCCGAGCGTGGTGCGGTTGTCGAACAGCACGACCAGGATCACCCGGCGCGCAATGTCCGCGAGGTACATCGATTCCCGCTCGCCCTGATGAAACAGGGCGCCGAATTCGGGCTCGCCCAGCATCCGGGCCAGCTGGTCGTTGGCGCTGAAGTCGGCGGCGGTGAGCGACGCGAACGCCGTGGGGTCGAAGACCGGGGCTTCCCCCACGGTGGCCACCAGTTGCCCCGCGCGATCGACGATGAGCGCCGTTCGCGCGCTCGCGTCGCGCAGAAACCGGGTGAGAATCGCCTGGAGACGTTGCGCGTCATCCTCGCGAAACGACCAGCTGGAGGCGCTCGCACTCACACGCGAACCCTCATCCCAGCGCAGCTTCCATCCGGCGCATGATGCTGTCGGCCCGACGCCGGAGCACCGGATGGGTTTCCCACGCCAGATAGTCGCGCAGCAGGCGGACGGTCTCGACACCCAGCTGCCCGGCCAGGAAACCGAGCGCGGCGAGGCGACGGAGCGGCTGCGCGCTGAAGAGATCCTGGCGGTGCCGGGCGAAGCGATACTGAGCCAGCAGCCAGCCCGCCGCAATTCCGGCGGCGGCTCCGCCGGCGAACAGCACGGAACGAGAACGCATCAGGGAACCTCCTGGCGGGCGCTCAGGGCGTGCGCGAGCGTCACGCCGTCCACGTATTCCAGATCGCCCCCCATCGGCAGCCCTCGGGCCAGGCGCGTGACCCGGGCGCCTAGACCGGCAAGCAGCTGTTGGATGTAGGTCGCGGTCACTTCGCCCTCCATCGATGGATTGGTGGCGAGGATCACCTCCCGCACGGGGCCCTGGCGCACCCGCTCGACCAGCCGGTCGAGTCGCAACGCCTCCGGGCCGACGCCGTCGAGCGGCGAGAGCCGCCCGCCGAGCACGTGGTAGCGACCGCGGAAGGTGGTGGCCCCCTCGACCACGGTCACGGCCGACGCCTCCTCGACCACGCAGAGCAGTGAGGCATCACGTCGCGGATCAGCGCAGATCGCGCAGGGCTGCTCCTCCGTGGGATTGCCGCACTCCCGGCAGGGCCGCACGCGCTCGGCCACCGACGACAGCGCCGCTGCCAGCCGACCGGCCTGGTCGGGTGAATGCTGAAGCAGATGAAAAGTGAGACGCTGGGCTGTCTTGCGGCCGATCCCCGGCAGCTTGGCGAACTCGGCGATCAGCTGGTCGATCGCAGCCACCGTCAGAGCGACGGGAAGGGAAACGGCTGCACCTTCCGCATCTCGGCCTGGAGCAAGTCGGCAGCCCGGCGCTGCGCCTCGGCGACCGCGGCGAGCACCAGATCGCCCAGCAGCTCCGCGTCGTGCTCCTGAAAGATGGCGGGGTCGATCGTCACCGCCCGGATGGTGCCACGGCCGTCGGCGGTGACCCGGACTAGTCCCCCACCAGACGTGGTTTCAATGGTTCGGCCGGCAAGCTCGGATTGCAGTTGCTGGAGCCGGCCCTGGACCTGTTGACTCAGCTGAAACAGCTGCTGAAGATCGGCCATGCCTTCGGGTAGACCTGCCATAGGGCGCAAGCTAGAGTAGCAAAAAGTCTGCCGCAATGGGCCTGAGGTTGTCGGCCATCGGCCTATTCCACGATCTCCAAATCTAACGCGTCAGCCGCCAGATCGAGCGCCGGGTCCCTGGCCCGCAGGCTCTTGAGCCGATCGGCTCGAATCGACGCATCCGAGATGCGCTTCGGCGGCGCAGGCGCTACCGGTCCCGCGGCAGTCCCGGCCACGACGCGCAGCCGAACTGGCTGGCCGAGCACCTGGCTCAGGATCTCTTCCACCACGGCAGCCTGCTCCTGCAATGGCTGCACGAAGAGCGCGCTCGATTCGGGAAGCCGGATCGTGAGCCAGGGCGGTGCTGCCTCGGCCGGCTCGGCGGTGGCGGTCGCCTCACCGAGAAAGGCCCGCCGCTCGCGCACCGCTGCCACGATCTCGGGCCAGGCTCCGCGGAGGCCGTCGAGAGAGAACTCGATCGTAGAGGCGGGCAGGCGGGCAGGCGGACGGGCGGGCGGGAGCTCCGCCGTGAGGGCTGGCGAGGCGCTCACCAAGGCGGGGCTTTCACTGCCCGCCTGCCCGCCTGCCCGCCTGTCCGCCTGTCCACCCGCCGGTGCGCCTTCAATCACCTGCTGCAGATCGACGATCCGGTCGAGCATGGCCCACCGCAACAGCAAGGTCTCGACCACCAGTCGGGCGTTCGCGCTGCGCCGGATCGCCGTCTCATTGTCGGCGAGCAGCTTGAGCATGCGAAGCACGTCGCCCGGCGCGAGCAACTTTTGATACCGCCGCAGGCTGTCGCGCATCGCCTCGGTGATGCCCTCCGGCTCCGAGCCAAGCTGCTGCATGAGCAGCGCGCGCAACATCTCGGCGGCGCCGCCCATGAACTCGGCCAGGTCGCTGCCGGCGTCCATCAGCCGGTCCACCAGCGGAAACACGCCGGCGGGCCGGCGTTCCGCGACCAGCGCGAGCACCTCGGCGTAGAGCTCGTCGCCGGCCAGGCCAAGGACCTCGCGCACTCGGGTCGCGGTGATGGCACCCTCGCCAAAGCTCATGCACTGATCGAGCATGGAGAGCGCGTCGCGCATGCCCCCGTCCGCGTGCCGCGCAATCAGGGTGACCGCGTCCTCCTCAGCCGTGATCGCCTCCTGTGCGAGGACCTCCTGGAGGCGGGCCCGGATCGCAGCCGGACCGATGCGGCGAAAGTCGAACCGCTGGAGTCGCGAGAGCACCGGTGCGGCAGTCGCCCCGATCTTCTGCGGCTCGGTGGTGGCGAAGACGAACACGACCCGTGGGGGCGGCTCCTCGAGAATCTTGAGGAGCGCGTTCCACGCCTCACGGGTGAGCATGTGGGCCTCGTCCACGATGTAGACCTTGTAGCGGCCCTCCCGCGAGGCCGCGTACATAGCCCGCTCGCGGAGGTCGCGGGCGTCGTCTACCCCGCGGTTGCTGGCCGCATCGATCTCGACCACGTCGAGATTGGCCGAGCCGGTCCAGACCCGCATGCATTCGTCGCAGATTCCGCAGGGCTCGCCCGACGGGTCGCGGTTCGGGCAATTGAGGGCCATCGCCAGAATGCGGGCGGCGGTGGTCTTGCCTACACCGCGAGGGCCGGTGAGGAGATAGCCATGGCCGACCCGCCCCCGGGCGACGGCGCCGCGGAGCACGGCAGCGACGTGATCCTGGACCAGGAGGTCGGCGAAACGCTTGGGACGGTAGCGGCGAGCGAGAGCGATCATAGTAGGCGGGCAGGCAAAAAAGAAAAGTGCCCCAGGCACCCCGAAGCGACACCGGACATCGCTTAGCGCTGCTACCGGCGAGGTCCTGACGCGGTTCACGCGCCGGAGCCCTTCGGACCTGGGGCACACGAACTATAGCAGGTCGGCAGCGCGGGCGGAACCGCCGCTCTACTTGGCGGGCGCGTTGGCGCTGTACATGTCCATGGCGTAGGACCAACTGCCATCAGAGCCGCGCTTGAGCACCTCGAGGAACTTCCCGTCTTCCGGTGCCAGGACCGGCACCTCCGGCGACTTGGGCCGCGTCTCCAGGCGGTAATGGCCGGCCACGTAGGCGAGGTCCCCGCGGCCCTCGACCCGATCGGCGCCGACGGTCAGATGGACGTCGTACGAGCGCAGGAACCCGGCCCAGAACCCCCGGATGCCGTCCCGGCCCCTCACCGGCGGGGCTTCCGGCGGGAACAGCCAGGCGTCCGGTCCATAGGTGCGGGCCACTCCTGCAATGTCGCCCGCGTTCACAGCGGCTGCGAACAGGGTATCGACCCGCCGGACACCAGCCTCGTCCGCCGGAGAGAGCCCGGCCGCGCCGCCACCGCCCCGGCAGGCGCCCAGCAACAATACGCCGAGGAGCAGGACGACTCCGCTCCTCCCCCACGGGGCGATCTTGAGGACCGTACCCGGATTCATGGCAGGACTCCGCGCTGATGTTGCTGCATAAGCCGCAGCTCCCAGGTTTCCGCGACCACGCCCCCCAGGAGAAACACGATCGCCGTGTAGTACACCCAAAGCACGAACAGGACGATAGCGCCGACCTGAGCATCGCCCGAGAGCCCCTCCAGCGATGCGATGTGCGCCAGATAGAGCCCGTAGAGCCGCTTGGCGATCTCGAAGAAGACCGCGCTGAAGCACGACGCGATGACCGCGATGCGGCCCGGAATCCGCCGCAGGGAGGCGTAGCGATACACCACGTAGAACAGGGAGAGCTGGAACACGAACGCGAGTCCCTCGCCGGTCACCCGTCCCGCGGTGGAAACGAAGAAGCGGAACTGCGGCGCCACCTGTGATTCTCGCGCCTGGAGATAGGCCAGGCCGGCCGTGAGGGCCGTGTTGCAGATGAACAGCAACAGGGTCGCCAGCACCATCCGCGCGTCCCAGAGCTTCGCCCGCAGGTAGGTTACCACCGGGTGGCGCTGCCGAGGCGGCCGCACAGCGACGTCGAAGATCTCGTTCAGCGCGGTGCGCACGCCGGCGAAGAGCCGGGTACTGAACCACACGAAGGCCGGCACGGCAAACAGCGATATCTCTCCCCGTCGTTCGGTGATCCGGGTGAGCACGCGCTCGATGATCGCGAACGGGTCCTCGCCGGGACCCGTGTTATGCGGGGGCAGGAACCGATGAAAAAGCTCGTTGGGATCGACCGGGCCGGCCGGTAGCGCGGTGCCCGCCGCGAGCGCCTGCGCGAGGTGGGTCAGCCCGACCAGCAGCAGAAGGAAGAACGGAATCGCGGCGAGCAGCGCGTCGAATGTGAGCGCGCTCGCCAGAAAGGGGATGTTGTTTTCGTCGGCGGCCTGCAGCGTGCGGAGGAGAAACCCGCCCGGCGAGCGATACCAGGCGCGGCGTGAGGAGCCGCTCAGGCTGGCGGCTCCTCGATGTCCAAATCTCCAGCGGCCCGGCGGCGGCGGGCGTCAGACAGCCGGCGTTCCAGCTCCTGCCGCGCGCTGGAGGTGCCCCGAGGCGGCTCCGGCCGAGCCCGCGGCCCCTCGTCGTCGGCCCCGCCGTCGCCCTCGTCCTCGCCCTCCAGCTCCGCCAGCGAGCCCTTGCGGCCCCCGAACTCCTGCGTGAGCTCGTCCAGCTTCTCCTCGGCCATCGCGCGTATCTTCCACAGCTTCCGCTGCAGAATGCGGCGGGTCTCCTCGCCGCTCCGGGGGGCGTACAGCACCGCCAACCCAGCGCCGAGCAGCACACCCCAGAACAGCCATTTGGCGGACGAGTCCCCGCCCCGCTCGACGTACACGACCTCCGGGCTCTGCCTACCGCGCATGCTTCCTCCTATTCGCCGGCATCGGGGTCATCCTCGGCCGCCACCAGGGCGGGCTTGAGCGCCGCGTGGTGCTGGACCGGCGCCTGCACGTGGCGGCGCACCACATCCGCCGTGCCGTTTACCTGGAGCTGGGCGAACAGGAATCCGAAGGTGGATTCGAGATCGCCGGCAATGGCCGCGCGCACATCGTCGGGCAGACTCCACAGCTCGCGCTTGAACGGCCCGATAGCCTTCTTGCGTGCCTTGTAGTAGAACTGCTCCTCGGAGTCGCCGCTCTTGCGCTCGCTCTGGGCATTTTTCGCCAGCCAGGCCTTGATCGCCGTGCGGAGCTCGGCCGGAAGGCTGGGATGATCGAAGATGATATTCTGGAAATTGGTAGCGAGGTGGATCTCGGCGGTCTCGATCCGGGGGAAATTCCCGAACGCCGTGGCGGGCAGGGTGCTGGCGCCGTGTTGCACGGCTCCGGCCAGCCCATAGGTGTCGCGGGCCGCGCGCGAGAGCGCCGCGAGCGCATCGAGATCGAGCTGCACCTCGGCGATGCTGCCGTCGGCCAGGACCACCCCCCCATGTGAGGTGCCGGTCTGCACCGAGATCTTGCTGATCCCGACGATCCGGCCGAGCTCCGCGATGGCCCCGTTGTAGCCCTCCATGAATGCGTGGAGCTCGTCGACGGTGCTGTTGTGGCCCCCGACTTCGCCGATCTCGGCGCCGACCGAGACCGTCACCCCCTCCGGCTCGCGTTCCCGGATGAACTGCGTGATCTCGGCCGCCCGCTCGTAGTTGAGCCGCTGCTGCTCGGCCAGGGTCTTCTGCTCCAGGTCAACCAGCGTGGACGTGTCCACGTCGATGTTGTAGAACCCCGCACCGATTTCTTCGGCGATGAGCTTCTTCACCTCGCCGACTTCGCCCTGCGGGTCGGCTTGGTACTTCTTCTGGTTGACCTGACAGTGATCGCCCTGGATGAAGAGCGGCAGGACGTGCCCTTCCCGGAGCGCGGCCGCGATCATGACGGCCACGTATTCGGCCGGCCGCTGCTCGGTGTAGGCGATCTCGGACCGGGCAATCTCGAGAATCAGCGCGCCGACCTTGCCCGCCCTGGCCGCCCGGAACACCGCGCGGGCCGCGTCGTAGGCCATGACCCGGACGTTGATGGCGGGGACGGTGAAGCCCCCGCACTCGCCGCGGCCGCGGGCGAGGTAGAGATCGTTGATCGAGGCAGGCCGTGCGCCGGTCGCCTGGCCCAGCTCCCAGAGCAGCCAGCGCGCCGCCTCGCGCTCGTCCGCCGACCCGAACACGGCGCGGATGGCCACCTGGTCGGTTGCGGCCGACCGGAGCGCCGCTTCGTCGCGCACGGCCACGGTGCCGTTGCCCAACGTCACTGCGCCCCGGTAGAGCCCGACGGTGTCCTTGATCACATCAGTCATGAAGCATCCCCGTTGAGCGCGAGCAGAGACGTGCCTGCGTCGAAAAATGTAGGGCGGGCGTCAAAGGCGGTCAAACGGCGGATCCCGCACGCTAGCGCAGCGTCAGGCCCTCCTTCACCTGAGCGGCCGTCAGGCGCATGCCTTCGAAGTTCTCGCCGTCCCTCGACTCGGCGGGGAACGGATTCGAATCCGCTACCGCTGCGACGTACACGTCGTCGCCCTGCTCGGCCACCACCACCCCTGGCGGCTCCGGCCCCGGCGCCATCTGGTTCCATCCCGCCCGGCGATACACCAGTAGCGTGACCAGCGCCGCCTGGGGCTGATCCGGCTCCACCGGCTGGTAGACGAACGTGACTGCGTGAGCCGTGAGCGGCCACTGGGCGGCCGCGATAGGACCCGAGCGCGCATCCACGTCATAGCGGCCGTGCCAGGATGGCGGGAACGTCATGGTGAAGCCCGCCGCCCGGTTATCGTAGACCAGGTCGTCAGTCGGGATTGAGCCCAGCGGGCGCAGCTGGGGCACCTCGTCGCTGGTGCAGCCCCCGAGGGCACCGGCCAGGATCAAGAGGGCACCCGCGGTCGCGGCAGGAGCCCAGCGTCGTCGCCGGGTCAAGCCTCGTCCTCGGCCGCCAGCTGAACCGGTTCCAGCTCGGCGTAGCCCGGGCGCCCCATGGCGGCGTAGGTGAGGCGCTTGCCCAACTCGACTCCGGGCTGGTCGAACGGGTCGACCCCGTACCAGACACCCGCATAGCCCGTCGCCAGCTGATAGAACATGAACAGCTCTCCCACGCTTGCCGCGGTCAGATCGGGCAGGTGCAGCGTCAGGTTCATTCGCCCCGAACGGGCCAGGGCGGCGGAGGTCGCCTCGTATTCGGCTCGGAGGAGCTCGCCCAGGGAATGGCCGGGCAGATAGGCAAGATCGGCTGGAAGGTCCGACCCCTCGGGAATCGACACGTCGGCGCCCGGATCGTCCACCACCACGAAGCTGATTGCCTTGTCGAACGGCCCTTCCATGAAGAGCTGCACCTGACTGTGCTGATCGGTCGCGCCGACCGCGGCGAGCGGCGTCGGGCCGAGATGGACCGGTTGTCCCCGACGGTCTACTCGCTTGCCCAGGCTTTCCGCCCAGAGCTGGCGGTACCACTCGGCGAACTCACGCAGGCGATCGGTGTATGGCATCAGCACGTGGATCCGGGCGCCGAGCCAGGTGTCCGCCGCCCAGTGCAGGGCCGCATGGAGGGCCGCCGGGTTCCGCAGCAGATCATCGTCGGCGGCCCGCTCGAGCGCGGTCCGGGCACCGGCGATCAGGCCCTCGATATCGATGCCGACCAGCGCCGCCGGCAGCAGTCCCACCGGTGAGAGCACACTGAATCGACCGCCCACCGCGGCAGGCACGGTGACGGCGGTGATCCCGTCCCGCTGGGCCAGCTCGCGCAGTGCGCCCCGCAGCGGATCGGTGGTGAACACCAAGTGGCGGGCGGCGGCCGATCCCAGGTGCTCCTCGAGCCAGCCCCGGACCACCAGATACTGAGCCATCGTTTCGGCCGTGCCACCCGACTTGCTCACCACGTTCACCAACGCCCGGCGCGGATCGATCCGCCGCAAGGCCGCCGCCACCGAGGTCGGATCGATGTTTTCCAGCACGGTGAGGCGGGGGAAGAAGTCGCGCCCTTCGTCATCGAGCTCGTTCCAGGCCGGGGGACGCAGAGCGTTGAGCAAGGCCTTGGTCCCGAGGGCCGATCCCCCGATGCCGAGCACGAGAACGTGGTCATAGGCCTGGCCCAGCCCCTCGGCGAAGTGGGCGATCTCCTTTACCGTGGCATCCTGATCAACCAGCTCATAGAAGCCGTAGTCGCCGGCGGCCCGTCGCTCCCGCACCTCCGCCTGCACCGCGCCGAACCGGCGGGTCAGCTCCGCCAGCCGGCCGCGCGGCAGGCCGTGATCGCCATCCAGGCCGTCGGACAGCATGCGGGCGTACGCCATCCGCATCAGTCCACCTCCACCGTGAGACCGTCGTAGGCCGGGGCGATACCGGCCGGCAGCCGAGCCGCGAGCTCCGCGTGACCGGTCTCATGGGTGAGATGGGTCAGGAAGGTCCGTTCCACCGCCAGGTCCTGCGCGGTGCGGATGGCCTCGTCGATGCTCAGATGGGTTGGATGGGGACGCCACCAGAGTGCATTCAGCGCGAGCACCTTGAGGCCGCCGAGACAGGCGCGCGCCGACGGGGGAATCTCCTTCGCATCCGTGATGTAGGCCAGGTTGCCGAGCCGATAGCCGAACACCCGGAGATGGCCGTGCTCAAAGGCCAGAGGAAGCACCTCGATGCCGGCCACCACCACCGGCCGCCCCGGCTCCATCGGGCAAAGCTCGAGGGTGGGCTTCGAGGTGCCCTCGTAGGGCCGGACGTCGTGGTCGAAGATGTAGTTGAACGACGTCTTGATGCTCGCCAGCGTCTCGGCCGGCCCATAGATCGGCAGCGGACGCTGCCGCTTGACCGAGAAGATCCGCAGGTCGTCGATGCCGTTGATGTGGTCCGCGTGCTCATGGGTGTAGAGCACGGCATCGACTCGAGAGCGCCTGGCCGCCACCAGCTGCAGCCGCAGCTCGGGCGGCGTGTCGATCAGGATGGCCGTGTCTCCCACCTCGATCAAGGCTCCGGCACGAGTGCGTTTGTCACGCGGGTCGGCGGAATGGCAGACGGCGCAGCCGCACCCGATCTGCGGCACACCAAACGAGGTGCCAGTGCCGAGAAACGTGAGCCGCATCACCTAAACTGCTTCGATCTTCAGGAGGTTGGTAGTACCGGGCTGATCGAAGGGCACACCCGCCGTCACCACCACCCGCTCGCCCGGCTCGGCCAGCTTGAGCTCGAGCAGCTTGTGGCGCGCGACGGCGAGCATCGAATCGTAGTTGGGCAGATGCTCGACGAGGGCCGGGACCACACCCCAGACCAGCGCCAACTGGCGAAACGTGTCGGGCTCCGGCGTCACCGCGAAGATGGGAACCGAGGGACGGTACGAAGCGACCGTCCGGGCGGTGAAACCGCTGCTGGTGCAGCAGACGATCAGCGGAGTGCTCATCAGCTCGGCGGCCGCACAGACCGCCACCGCGATGGCGTCTTCGGTCCGGGTGGGCTTGAACTCGTCGCCGGGGTCGCCCTTCTGGAGCCGCTCCAGCTCCTCCCGGCGGCGCCCCACCGCCATGTCGAACGCTGGGCTCCGACCCCGGCGCTGCCCCTCGATCTCGCGGGCGATTCGCACCATGGCCTGCACCGCCTCGAGCGGATAGTCCCCGACCGCGGTCTCCGCCGAGAGCATCACCGCGTCGGTGCCGTCGAGGATCGCGTTCGCCACATCGGATGCCTCGGCCCTGGTAGGCCGGGGGGCGTGCACCATCGACTCCAGCATCTGGGTGGCCGTGATCACGGGCTTCCCGTGCAGGTTGGCCTCCCGGATCACCCGCTTCTGCGCCAGAGGCACCTTCTCGAAGGGGAGCTCGACCCCGAGGTCGCCCCGGGCAACCATGATGGCATCGGATGCCAGGATAATGGGGCGGAGATTGTCGAGTGCGGTGTCTTTCTCGATCTTGGCGACGAGCTTGGTCTGGGGCGGCACCAGGCGGCGAACCTCCGCCAGGTCTTCCGGCTTCCGCACGAACGACACCCCGATGTAGTCCACCCCGAGGGCCACCGCGCGGGCGACTTCCTCGCGGTCCTTGTCGGTCACCGCCGGCGCGCTCACCTGTACGCCCGGAAGGTTCATCCCCTTGTTGGCTCGGAGCTCGCCGCCGTAGCGCACCCGTCCGTCGACCCGATCGCCGCGGACTCCGGTAACCTCGATGTTGAGCAGCCCATCGTTGAGCAGGATGGTGGTCCCCACGCGCACATCCTGAGCGAGCGCGGCGTATGCGGTGGGGATCTCGCTTTGCCGCACGTCCGCCTCGGGGGCGAACACGATGTTCTGGCCGACCTCGAGCAAGAGCGGCACCGGCAGGTTGCCCACCCGGATCCGGGGCCCGTGGAGATCGACCAGGATCGCCGCGCTCCCTCGCTCGGTCCGGGCCGCGATCACCTGTTTGAGATCGCGAATCCACCGCTCGCGCACCTCCGGTGTGCCGTGCGACGCGTTCACCCGCACGACGTCCACGCCGGCATCGAGCAGCGCGGCCATCCCGGCCTGGCTGTCCCAGGCGGGGCCGAGCGTGGCGACGATTTTGGTCCGGCGAATGGAGGCGAGCGGCACGCGGGTTCCTTGAGGGGACGCTGAAGCTCCGGAGTCTAATCGCCCCCTGTCATACCTGCATCACGACCTCGCCGTCCACCACGGTGAGCCGCGCGCGCGCCCGGCGGAAAGCGGTCCCGTCGCCCCGCGCGAGTGCGGCGCCGTCCAGCTCCCAGGCGACCAGATCAGCGTCCTGACCGGGGGCGAGTGTTCCCCGGCGCTCGAGCACGCCGCCAGCACGAGCACACCCCTGGGTGTAGCCTCGGATGGCCGTCTCGAAATCCAGCGCTTCTTCCGCCCGCCAACCCCCGGCCGGCGAGCCATCGTCCGCCCTCCGGGCCAGCGCCGCGTACACGCCGTCGCGGGGGTCGAGCGCGGCAACCGGCACGTCGCTTCCGAAGGCCAGGGTGGTGCCCTGCCCCAGAATGGTGCGGAAGCAGTAGGCGCCGCTGCCCCGGGCCCCCCAGTAGCGCTCGACCAGCGGGATGTCGGTGAGGAGGTGAGCCGGCTGCATCGAGACCACCACACCGAGACGGGCGGCACGCCCCAGATCCGCCGGATGAACGCACTGGAAATGCTCGATGCGATGAGGAAGCCTCACTCGAGGCGCGTCCTCCAGCAGATCGAGCGCCCGGCGCACGGCCGCGTCTCCGATGGCGTGGAGGGTCGCGGCGATCCCGGCCCCGGCCGCGAGCTGGATCGCCGCCCGAGCCGGCTCCAGCGCCGAGATCGGCATGCCGCGATCGTCGCTCGCCTCATAGGGCTCGAGCATCCACGCCGTCTGCTTCCCGAGGCTCCCGTCGAGGAAGAGCTTCACCCCACCGATCGTGAGCCACTCCGAGCCCTGCCCGCTCTCGACCCCCTCTGCGACGAGGCGAGGAAGCGCGGCGACCGGGGGATGGAACAGCACCCGGAGCCGGAGCGAATCTTCGACCTCGAGCCGGCGGAAGCCCGCGAGCACCGACTCCGGCTCCACATCGTGGATCCCCGTCACGCCCAGCCGGTGCGCCTCCGACTGTCCCTCTCGCAGCGCGGCGAGGAGCACCTCCTCCGGGGGCACGGGGATAGCCGGCAGCGCGAGCTCGACAGCACGCTCGAGCAGTACGCCGGTGGGCTCGCCGTTGCCATCGCGGACGATCCGCCCGCCGAACGGATCCGGGGTGTCGCGATCGATGCCGGCCGCTTCGAGGGCCGCGCTGTTGAGCCAGGCTGCGTGCACGTCCAGCGAATCGAGGTGCACCGGCTCGTTCCGCACCGCATCAAGAGCCCACCGGGTAGGCGGAGCTTCCCAGTGGTTCGCGTCCCACCCTTGACCGAGCACCCATCCCGCAACCGCGGTGCCGGCCCGAACCCGCACGAGCGCCTCGGCCCGAGTCCGGGCCCCCGCGAGCTGCACCCGCCGGCGTCCCAGCGCCCAGGCGGCAAAGTGGGTGTGCCCGTCGACGATCCCAGGGGTGATCCAGGCTCCCGGGAGCTCATATCTCGGCGTGGCTCGCGGAACCTCTCGCTCGAGCCGAGCGGCCGGCCCGATCGCGCGGATCCGCCCGTCCTGCCACCAGAGTGCATCGCCCCCGACTCCGGGGGCCAAAGTCAGAATTCGCTCCGCCCGAACGAAACCCGCGCGGACTCGGTCGCCGCTGGGTTGCTGCGCGACGCTATCCACATGTGGAAAAGCCGTCAAAGTGAATATCCGGAAGGATGGATTCGAAGTGGGAAACCTATGGGGCCCATCTCAGATGTAACTTGAAGTCAGATCGTCAATCGTAGGGTTGTCAGTACATTACGTTGGCACAAATTAAGTACCTCCAAGCAAAGCGACAGTGTCGTTATGGCTGGGGGATTTATGCATACTGGCGACTTACGCACATTGTCGACACCGCACTTTTCGGGTTTTGGGTCACGCTTGTGTAACCCTGGGCGGGCTCGTGGCTTGGCTACGCCGCCGCCGGGCACTCGCTTCATTGCGCGACGGCGCGGGCGGCAATCGCCAGCGTCACGGCACCATGTTCGGCACCTGGGCCCCTCACCCTCGCCGTGCTGCACGCACGGCGCGACGCAGTGTCTCGTATGCCTTGGGATCGTTGGGCTGGAAGCGGAGCTCGCGCCATCGGACCCGGCCGTCCCGGCCAATGACGTATACCGTCCGGCGGTCGATGCCGCCGGTGTCCTTGCTCCCGTACTTTGCGGCCAGGGCCTGATCGGGGTCGCTCAGGAGCCGAAAAGGAAGCCCCAGCTTCGCGGCGAACCGCCGGTGGGTCGCCAGGGAGTCGGTGCTCACCGCCAGAACCACGACATCGGCGCCGAAAAGGTCCTCGTACCGGTCCCGGAAGGTGCCGAGCTGGACGCTGTCGGTCTTGGTGAAGTCTCGGGCGTAGAAGGCCAGCACCACGACCTTTCCGCGGTCCCGCCAGAGCGCGTATGCCTCGGTGTCGGTTCCGACCGTGTCCGAGCTGGCCCACGGCAGCGAAAAGTCGGGCGCATCGCTGCCTTCATCGGGACCCTTGTCGAGGAATACGCGCGGACCCTTCCCGCTTTGGCCGGCGAGCACCTGGGGCAGGAACAGCAAGGCAAGCAGCGCGGCACGAGCGAGTCGATGCATGCGAGGCTTCAGCGAGAGGTGACCTGACGAAGCACGGGGTCGAGGTCCTGATCGGCGCCGGTACCGGTGTACACGATCTTGCCGCCCCCGTCCACGACGGCGATGAACGAGGTGCTGGGCACGTGGTACGCCCGGATGCTGGCGCCACGGTCGTCGTAGAGCGTGCGGAAGGGCGGCTGATGCGTCTCCAGATACTTCCTCACCCGGGCCGGGGTCTGGTTGACCGTGACGTTGATGCCGAGAAACGCGACTCGGTCGCCATAGGCCGCGTGCGCCGCCTTCACCCGGGGGAGCAGGGCCTCGCACAGCTCGCACCAGGTGGCCCACCACTCCAGCACGACCGGCTGCTTCCCGATGTACGCTGCCAGGTCGACCGGCTTGCCGTCGAGATCGTTTACCCGGACGACCGGTGCCTCGGTGCCGACCGCTATCCCGCTCTCCCCCTGTCCTGCCGCGGGACGGGCCGTCGCACTCGATAGGATGAGCGCGAACCCGGCGAAGACAACGATGCGGCGGAACCAATCGGTCATGATACCCTTCCGGTCTGGATGAAATAGTACTCGGCCATGGCCAGGAGCAGCACCCCGCCCACCCGCTTGACCCAGACAGTCCACGGCCCACTACGAGGCAGCACGCCAACCAGCCCGGAGGATAGCCCCACTGCGGCGAGCAGCGCGGTCATGCCCAACGAAAAGACGAACAGGTAGAGGAAGCCGAGCACGGCGCTGCCCGTGGTGCCGACGAACGTGAGCACGGCGGCAAACGCGGGCGCGCCGCATGGAGCCGCCACCAGTCCAGAGGTCGCGCCCAGCAGGAACACGCCACCGAGGGAGCCTCCGCCGAGGCGGCTCGCCCAGGCGAGCAGCCGGGCGGGGGCCTGGAGGGTAAAGACGTCGAGCAAGGCGAGGGCAAACAGCAGCAGCAGGTTCCCCATGGCGAAGTAGGCCCAGGGGTTCGAGCTCACGGTCCCGAACAGCGACCCGGTCAGGCCGGCCAGGAGACCGAGGCTGGCATAGACCAGAGCCAGGCCGATTACGTAGCTCAGCGTCAGGGCCAGCGTGCGTCCCCGCGAGCGCGAGGCGGCGCCCGCCCCGCCCAGGATGCCGGCGGTGACCGGGATCATCGGATAGATGCAGGGGGTGAGGCTGGTCGCTAAGCCGGCGGCGAAGAGCAGCGGAACGGCAACGAAGGGGCGGTCGCGCAAGGTTGCGTCGAGTCCGGCGAGCAATGCGAAGAGGGCCACAGAAGTGGAGTATAAGCCCCCAGGGCCAGGTTCAGAGGCTCAGGGGGACTCGATCCGCGAGGGCGGTGAATCGGGGGTCCGAGCGGAGTCGATCCCAGGCAGGATCGAACCGTACGAACGGGAGCCAGCCCGACCGCTGATCAGCAGCTCGATTCCACAGCACGAAGGCTTCGTCGATGTCACCCAGACCCGACACAATCTCGGCCTCATAGGTAACCGGTACGTAGCGGCGAGCCGCCAGTTGGCGAAGCTCCGCGAGCAAGGCGAGCGCCTGGTCCCGGCGCCCCAGGGAGGCCTGGCAATGTCCGGCATAGCAGAGGAGGATCGGGACCCGTCCGGCGATATTGAGACCGCGTTCGAGCTGCTGAAGGCCGTCCGCGAACATCCCCATTGCCTTGCAGGCCCGAGCCAGAGCCACATAACCCTGGACCGACGCTGGGTTCTCCTCGAGGTGGGCCCGGAAGACGGAGATCGCGTCGTCGAAGCGTCGCCCGTAGTACAAGCAGCGACCCACGGTTGCCTGAACCGTCAAAGAGAGAGGATCGAGGGTCTGGGCCCGCCGGGCAACCTGCAGGCCCTGCTCGGGGCGTCCGGTCGTGCAGAGGAACTGGGCATACCAGTGCTGGGTCAACGGGGTCATGGAGGGGAGGCTCATGGCTCGCTCAAACTGATCGCGCGCCAAGCCAAGATCCCAGTCGTAGAGCATGGCAACTATGGCTCGCGCGAAGTGCGCATCGCCGAGCGAGTCATCCAGCTCGAGGGCCTTGATCGCCGACGCCTTGGCCCGGGGCATAACCTCGGCGGGCGGCAGGACTCCGAACTCGTCAAGCCCGAGCATCGCGTAGGCATACGCCAGCCAAGCCTGGGCCTGGGCGTATTCGGGATCGAGCGCAACTGCCTGCTCGAAGCAGGTTGCGGCCGCTTGAAATCCTTCGATCGAGGCCAGCGCCCAGGCATGACGGCCCCTCAAATAGAGGGTGTACGCGTCCAGATTCTCGGTTGGTGGTTGAACCAGCGGGTCGCTCGACCTGCCGACGACTTTTGGGGTCAGGGTCGCGGCGATGGCGCGGGCCAGCTCGTCCTGGACCGCGAAGACGTCCGCAAGAGTGCGCTCGTAGGTCTGGGACCACAGATGATAGCCGTCGGCGGCGCTGACGAGCTGGGCGGTGAGCCGGATCCGGTCGCCCGCCTTGCGCACGCTTCCCTCGAGCAGCGTTTGTACCCGGAGCTGCTTGCCGATGTCACGAGCGTCCACCTGCCTGCCCTTGAACACGAACGACGATGTGCGTGCCGCGACTCGCAATCCGCGCACCTGACTCAGGGCGTTGATGATCTCTTCGGTCATCCCGTCGCTGAAGTACTCGGCTTCGGGGTCCGAGCTCAGGTTTGCGAAGGGCAACACGGCGATCGACGCATCGGCCGGCTGCCGCGGCGCGGAGAGCTGGATTGCCTCAATCGTCCCCAGTCTGGCCGCGCCCTCGAGGGAAGCGGACAGGTCCGCTGCCGTGGCGAATCGGTCCGCCGGATTACGCGCCAGCGCCTTCGCCACCACCGCTTCCAGCGCGGGTGGGATCGCGGGGTCGATGGTACGAAGCCGTGGCGGAGCCTCGGTAAGCCGGCTGAATAGAATCGCGTGCGCGGTGGGGCCGGTGAAGGGTGCTTGGCCGACCAGCGCTTCGAACAGCACGCAGCCGAGGCCATAGATGTCGCTCCGGCCGTCGATGTCCGGGTCGCCGGTCGCCTGTTCCGGGCTCATGTACGCCGGGCTCCCCAGGACGGCACCGTCGGCGGTGACGGTGGGCAGGCCCGCGATGCTCACGGCCCGAGCGATGCCGAAATCCGCCACGATCGCGTGCCCGGCACCAAGCAGAATGTTTTCGGGCTTGATGTCGCGGTGAATCACGCCGCGGCTGTGGGCATAATCGAGGGCATCGGCCACCTCGCGCCCGACCTTTACGGCTTCATCCACCGGAAGCCGACTCTCCCGGGTCAAGCGGTCACGCAGTGATTCGCCCTCGATGTAGGGCATCACGTAGTACAGCAGCCCGTCGGATGCGCCGGAGTCGTGCAATGCCAGGATGTGCGGGTGGGTGAGACGCGCCACCACCTGGATCTCCCGAAGGAAGCGTTCCGCGCCCAGCGTCGCGGCAAGCTCCGGCCACAACACCTTGAGCGCCACCGGGCGGCCATGTTTCGTATCGCGCGCCAGGTACACAGTTGCCATGCCGCCGCGGCCGAGCTCACGCTCGATCGTGTAGCGACTGCCGAGGGCAGCGGAAACGAAATCGAGGAGACTAGGCGTGACGCGTCCTCCTCGTTCACGGCTGCCAACGGTCAGCGAGAGATAGTGTCCCGGGCCCCGACTGTGTAACGGGCTTCCACGTATTCCTCCAGGATCTGGAGGAACTCGGGAACGATCCGGTCGCCCTTGAGGGTCGTGAGCAGCCGGCCGTCCACGTAGACCGGCGCCTTCGGCTCCTCGAACGTTCCCGGCAGCGAGATGCCCAGATGGGCGTGCTTCGACTCGCCGGGGCCGTTCACCACGCAGCCCATCACCGCCACCCGCAGCTCCTCCACCCCCGGCCGCTCCTCCCGCCACACCGGCATCTTCTCACGCAGATACTCCTGGATGTCGAGCGCCATCTGCTGGAAGAAAGTGCTGGTGGTCCGGCCGCAGCCGGGGCAGCTGGTCACCTGCGGGGAAAAACTCCGGAGACCGAGCGATTGGAGCACCTGCTGCGCGACCTGCACCTCGAGCGTCCGATCGCCGTTTGGCTCGGGTGTGAGGGAGACCCGGATGGTATCGCCGATCCCTTCCTGGAGCAGGACCGCGAGTCCCGCCGTGCTGGCGACCATCCCTTTCATGCCCATTCCCGCCTCGGTGAGGCCGAGGTGCAGCGGATAGTCGCAGCGGGCCGCGAGCATCCGATAGACGTCCACCAGGTCCTGCACCCCCGATACCTTCGCGCTGATGATGATCCGATCGTGCGGCTGGCCGATCCGCTCCGCCAAGGCGGCGGAGCGCACCGCGCTCTCGACCATGGCTTCCATGGTGACGTCGCGGGCCTCGCGCGGCTCCGCCTGCCTGGCGTTCGCGTCCATCAGCTCGGTCAGGAGGATCTGATCCAGCGACCCCCAGTTCACCCCGATGCGCACCGGCTTCTGGTGCCGGAGCGCGACCTCGATGATCGAGCGGAAGTGCTCGTCGGCGCGCTTCCCGCCCACATTGCCGGGGTTGATCCGGTATTTGGCCAGGGCCCGGGCGCACGCCGGGTACTTGGTGAGGAGGAGATGTCCGTTGTAGTGGAAGTCGCCCACGATGGGGACATCGACACCGATCCGCTCCAGCCCCTCCACGATCTCCGGGACCGCGGCGGCCGCCGCGTCATGGTTGACCGTGACCCGGACCAGCTCACTGCCGGCCCGCGCCAGCGCCGCGACCTGACGCACCGTCGCGGCCACATCGGCCGTGTCGGTGTTGGTCATCGACTGGACCACGATCGGATGGCAGGAACCCACCGGGACCCGGTCGATCCAGGCGGTGGGGGTGGAGCGGCGGGTCAGGACGGGCATGGGGGAAAGCTAAATGCGTGAACAGTGAACAGTGAAAAGTGAACAGGGAGCCCCATTTCATGCCCGAAGCCCCCTGTTCACTGTCTACTGTTCACTTTTCACGCTCTTCATGCCCTCGAAAACTCCGCCTCGCTGATCTGCCGCTGGTCCGCGGAACTGAGCTCGATGTCCGCCGCCGTTGCGCTGTCCACCGCGTGCTCGACCGTTCGGGCGCTGGGGATGGCGATCACGGTGGAGCCCTGGGCCAGCACCCAGGCGAGCACGAGCGCGTGGGACGAGAATCCGAGGTCCTTCGCCATCGGGTTCAGCACCAGATGCTCCGGCAGCTTGCGGTTGAGCCGCCCGCCGCCGGTGGGGCTGTAGGCCAGGAATCCAATGCCACGCCGGGCACAGTAGTCGACGACACCCTCGGTGACCGCTTCCCGAAAGAAGGGGTTCAGCCGGTTCTGCACCGTCACCACCGGCACGATCGCCTCCGCGTCCCGAATCTGCCCCACCGAAACGTTGGACAGCCCGACCCAGCGGATCTTTCCCTGTTTCCGCAGCTCTGCCAGCGCGCCGACGCTGTCGGCGAACGGCACGTTCGGGTCGGGCGCGTGGAGCTGATACAGGTCGATGCGCTCGACACCCAGCGCGCGAAGCGACTCTTCGCACGCCCTATGGAGTGAGGCGGGCCGGCCATCCCGCTCCCATCCGCCCCCCGGCCGGGTGAGCCCACCCTTGGTTCCGACGATGACCGAATCGCGCCGCCCCGGCCAGGACGCCAGCGCGCGGGCGATCAGGCGCTCGTTGTGGCCGAGGTCGCTCTGATCCAGGCAATAGACGTTGGCAGTGTCGATGAGGGTGACACCCGCGTTCAGCGCGGCGTGGATGACGCGAACACCCTGCTCGTCGGACGGTCGATCCTGGAGGGAGAGGTGCATCCCGCCGAATCCGATGGCGGAAACGGCGGGAGCGTCCGGCCCTAGCGGGCGGCTATGCAAGACCCAGCTGTTTGGCGAGTCGGTTCCAATCGGAAAGGGCAACGGTCCCGTCGTCCTTGAGCGGCGTTAGGGCCGCGAGGATCTCCGCGCGGGAACCCTCGATCCGGCGGTCGCGCAACTCACCGATCATCCGGGCGAACCGCTGATCGTAGCCGCTCGCGTCGAGCTCGCCGCTCTTCCGCGCCGCGCTGAGTCGCTTGAGCTCCTCGGCCACTCGGGCCGGGGTCACGGGCTTGAGCGTTCCGCCCTGTGGATCCGACATGGGCGCTCCTTCGGGTTGGCGTTCAGTGCAATCAGCCGAGATTCGGCCTCCCGGACGAAGATAGGGGGGTGTAGCGGGCTAGAACAAACGCCGCACTAGATACGAGAGCAGGCTCAGCACGATCGACACCAGGATCATTGAAGTGAGCGGGAAGTAGATCCGAAGCCCGTCTCGCTCGACCCGGACATCGCCCGGCAGGCGCCCGAACCAGCTCAGCGCGCCCGACCAGATCAGCACGCCGAGGACCACGACGGCCAGCCCCACGCCGATCACCAGCGTCCCGGTGCTGCGCGCCTCCATGGCTCAGCCCCTCAGGATCTCACCTTGGACGGCGCAGGCTTCCCTCGAATCGCCACTCGCACCCCGCCCTGCTCCAGCCGCATGGTGCCGTCCTCGGGAATTGCGACCAGGAGGTCGCGACCGGTGCTGGTCAGCGCCGGGTATCGCGCACCCACCTGTGCCATGAGCGGCGCCAGCAGCGCCTCCGGCAGAGCCCCGCCATTCAGCAGCAAGGACCGGAGGTGGAACCGCACCATGCCCGGCTGACTGTGGACCAGGGCAATGTCCGCGGCAATCACGGACTCATCGCTGAGAAACATGAGGGCGGGGCCCAGCGCGGCCTTCACCGCCGGCGGGAGCTGCTGTACCTGGCTGCTGAGCGTCACGGCCGCGGTGTCGACCCCCACATCGATGGCGAGGTTATCCGGCACCGGCCTCACCCCGAGCCGGGCAACCAGATACGACGCGAAGTCGGCGCCCTCGACGAAGGCCTGATGGTTGACCCGCTCCACATACACCGAGTCGACCCGCGCGGCAGCCCGATAGGCGCCCGCGTTGGAGAGGCGCCCCGGCACGACCGGTGCGGGAACCGTTTCGCCGGCGGGCGCCTGCGCGCCCAGACCCGGCGTCGCCAGGAGCAGCGCGCCGATCGCACCAGCCGAGATGTGAAAGCGCATAAGGGAGTGTAGCGACCCGGGCTGCGAGTCGTCCAGCCGCCCCTCGCTGCTAGGGGAGGTCCCACTCGCCGCGGAGGCGCTGGTACTCCCCCCGCGGAAGCTGAACCAGTACCGGAGTCCGCAGCGGGTCGAGCCAGCGCATGAGCTCGACCAGTCTCCCGGCATCCATCGCGGTACAGCCAACCGTGGAAGAGCTGGGTCCGCTCCAGACGTGAAGGAAGATGCACGAACCGGCGCCGGGCTCGCGGGCCCACCCGCTGTTGTGCTCGACCACGATTCCCCAGCGATAGGCTTCGTCCGCCCGTCGCATGTCTTCCGCGCTCTGCCACTCCGGCGGCCCCTCGGCCGGCTGATAGATCAGCTCGTTGTATCGCGCCGACGCAGGGTCATCCACGCACTTGAGCGCCGGGGTGGCCCAGAGATACCTGAGCCGCAGCCAACGCGCCGAGTCGGCGGGCGCGTATCCGAACGCGTGGCTGAGCTGGAACTCGCCGGCCGGCGACTTGCCGTCTCCCTCGACCTTGGTCGGGTCATCCGGGCGGGGATCGACCCGCACCCCCCGGCCCCACGCCAGGCCCGCCCGTCCCACGACCACCGGTACCGAATCGCCCACCGGCCGCCAGGCGGGATGGCCCGCCACGCGCTCGTACTGCCGAAGCCACCCCGTGGTCGCGTTCCAGTCGCTGGTCGTGACCACGACCAGCTGGCGGGAGCCGGGAACCGGGGCGGCCCCTTTGGGAGCACCGCCGAAGCAAGCGACGAGGCCGAGCACGGCGACGGGGGCGCGCGTCATGGGAGCCCGATGAGCTCGGGCCAGGGCGGGGAGATCCATCGGTTCGGAGGCGGGCTGGTGGCCGCTCATGCTCTGGCCAATATGACCGCGACCCCGGAGCCAGCCAAGCACGGCTCCGGAGTCGCGGTGTTCACACCGCAGACGAAACTGTCGCGCGGCTCAGTCCGGCGGCGGGGGCATCGGTGGAGGGCCCCGGTGGCGGCGCTCGTCAAACCGCCGCCGCAGCTCGGTGTACTTGGTCCGCTGGTCGGGATCGAGCTGAGCCTCGATTTCCCTGCTCACAGTGTGCTCCAGGGAGTCGATCCGGGGACTCACGTCCCGCCACAACGAATCGAATGTCGGGCGGCGCCGCTCGAAGATCGCCTTCACGCTGTCTCGCTGCGACGGACGGAGACCGAGCCGATGGCTCAGCATCTCGACCGCGTGCCCCGGCGTCGGTCTGCCCCGCTCCCAAAAACGCCCACCAAGGAAGCGGCCACCGATCACCCCGACGGCAATGCCGGCGAGGAACGCGCCGAACAGCAGCGCCGCCGCCCGCCACCGAGGTCCCGCGATCACCGCGCCTCCAGCAGCGGCGACAGCAACACTTGTGGATCAGGCTGCGCATCGGCGGCGAGGAGCTCCGCCGGTGCTTCGACCGGGCCGAGCGCCTCGGCCAGCGACATGGTCGAGGAACTGCCGTCCCCGGCCCGCACGCCCAGCAGCGCTCCCACCAAAACTGCCGCCGCCGCCGCAATGCCGGGCCTGAACCAGCCGGCGAGCAGGTCCCACTCGCCGCGTGCCGGCCGGTCCCGCCACTTGGAGCTGCGGGCCGCCAGGCGCACCCGGGCTACAAACGCGGCATCGCCCTCGCCACTCAGGTGGTCACGAAGAAGTTGGCCGATCGTAGGGTCCGGCCGATGGTCGAACGAATCGTAAGCAGTCATCGCACCTCCTCGAGAAAGGGCGCCAGCAACACGCGCAGGTTGCGCCGCGCGTGGAAAACGTCGGAGCGCACGGTGCCCTCGGGCACATCGAGCAGCTCGGCGATTTCGCCGTGGGAATACCCCTCCGCATCGAACAGTGTGACCGCGACTCGGGCGCGCTCAGGGAGGGTTGCGAGCGCCTCGGCCAGCCGAGCCCGCAGTAGCGCGCGGCCGGCCTGGCGGTCCGGTGCCGCTTCCCGGGTGGCCTCGTGCCCACCCAAGGGCTGGGTCTCCCGGACGGTCCGCCGACGCCGCAGATCGCGGGCGGCGTTCAACACGATCCGCATGAGCCACGGTCGAAACGGCCGACGCGGGTCGAAGCGCCCGATCGAGCGCCAAGCCGCCAGCAGTCCGTCCTGGACTGCGTCGTCGGCGTCGTTTGGATCGCGGAGCACGAGGCGCGCTAAGCGCCGCGCCGCAGGAGCGTGTTCAGCGACGAGACGCCCGAACGCCTCCTCGTCTCCTTCAACGAGAAGGGCGACCAGCTCCGTGTCGGGCACGTGTGCAGTACGCGCTGGGCCCTCGTGTTGTTGCGGGTCGGAATCTGCCGGTGGATCCCGGCGGACCGCGGCGGCGGATGAGGAAGGCGTCACGGGGGCCCCGGCTGGCCAGCGCCTGAGCCGTCGCCGGAGCGTCGCGGGCGCTCCTCCTCACGCGCCTTCTTCTGCTCCTTTTTGACTTCCTCGTACTGCTTCCGCTGATCCTTGGTCAGGAACCCGAGCGATTTGTCGAACGCGTTGTCCCGCTTCCGGAGATCCTGCCCCAGCCGGGTGAGGAGCTGGGCCTGCTGCTGGGCCCCATCGCGGTTGCGATCCCGAAACGCCGACCGCATGGCTTCGTGCGCGGCGCGGGCACTGTCTCGCTGGGCTTTGGTGTCGGCCATGAGACTATCCCACGCCCGGGTGTACTGCTCGGTCTGCGGATCGGTGAGCGAAAGCAGCTGGCGGAACGTGCCGGGCGTAGGCGGTCCCTCGATCTCCTCGGGCGACGGTAGATCGGACGGGTCGAAGGGCGGGCGCCCCATGTGGCGACCGCCCCCGCCATCCCAGGCGCCTTCGCTCGGCATCGTTCCGCCGGACGGCCGGTAGCCGCCCGCATCCTGCGCCAGCGCGCTCCCGCCGGCAAGAACGGACATCAAGCCTAGAATCGAGAGAACCCGCAGACGGCCGCGCCTCATCCTGCCGCCATGCGCGCGCCGTGAGCCGCCAGCTCGGGCTCGCCTCGGTAGGCTGCCAGCCCCGCCCGCGCCAGCCAGTAGACCACTTCGGCAATGGCGTCGCGCACCTGCGGATCCATCATCGCCTGGGCCTCCCGCTCGGGTAGGAGGTGACGCACCTGCTGGAACGCCAGACACTGGCCCACGAGCCAGATCGCGAGCATGCTGAGCTCGCCGGGCGCCGCATCGGTGTGGAGCACATCGGCAATGGCGTGACTCATGGTCGTCACGAACGGGGGCTGGTATCCTGCGCTCCAGGTCATCCCGCGGGTGGTGCGCTCCAGCGTGTCCCAGGCGAGCAGGCGGGCGCGCTGGACGTCCAGGGTGTCGTCGGTCGCCCCACAGACCAGCGCTCGCACCAGCCGGCGCAGCCGCTCCTCGGGGAGATCCGAGCCTGCGATCGAGGTGGACAAGTCCCCGGCGGCCAAAGTAAAGGCGGACCGCACAACTGCGGTGTAGAGGCCGTCTTTGCCGCCGAAATGGTAGCTGATCGCGGCGATGTTGGTGCCGGCCCGGCCCGCCATCTCCCGGATGGTCGCGCCGTGGTAGCCGACCTCGGAGAAGACGGCCAGCCCTGCGTCCAGAAGGCGTTGGCGGGTCTGCTGGGCTGTGATGTCTTCGGTCACGCTCGCTGCTCCACTTGGGGGTGAAGAACTGGTACAGAGTACGCGCGAGAACCCGGCAGCGTTGCGTCAGGACCCCCCTACGGCGCCTGCCCCCGCAGCGGCGGCTTTCCGGAAGCCCGGACGTCGGGGCTCAGCCGGCTGGCGGCCGCTGCATCGACCAGCCAGGAGAGTCGCCCCGGGTCCGGTCGGACCGCCTGGGCCGGCAGCTGATCCGGCACGAAGGGTCCCTCGAGCACCGCCTGCAAGGTCCCGGCTTTCGCCTCCCCTGCCGCCAGGAAGACGACCTCACTGGCCGCGTTGAGCATCACTGGCGTCAGCGTCACCCGCCACATCGCCACCGCCTCGATGTATTCGGCCATCGCCCAGTGCCTGGCTTCGTGCACCGCTCGCTTGCCCGGGAACAGCGATGCCGTGTGGCCGTTCTCGCCCAAACCGAGCAGCACGAGATCGAGTCCGCTGCGGGGCGCGTCAACCCCGGACTTGGTCCCCAGCAGCGCCTTCAGAAGCCGCTCATACTCCTCCGCCGCCACCCGAGGCTCCAACTCCCCCCGAATCCGGTGGACGCTTGCCGCCGGAATCGGCACGTGATCGAGCAGGGCGTCCCGGGCCATGCGGTAGTTGCTCTGGGGATCGTCCGGTGGGACACACCGCTCGTCGCCCCAGAAGACCAGCACCCGGGCCCAGTCGATCGGCTCCGCGAGCTCGCCGGCAAGCAGCCGGTAGGCTGCAGTGGGCGTCGAGCCACCGGCGAGTGCCAGGGTGAACCGGCTTCGCTTGGCGATGGCCTCGGCCGCACGGGCGGCCACGAGGTCGGCCACTGCCCGGGCCAGCGCGAGTGCATCGGGCACGATCTCGATCATTGCCGTGGGGGGGCGTCGAGCCCTGCTCGGGTCCGGTGCTCGATGCCGCCCGGGCCGGCGACGATCAGGTCGGTCGCGAGGCCCAGAAACAGCCCATGCTCCACGATGCCCGCCCGGGCGGCCAGCCGATCGGCCAGCTGGGCCGGGGCGGCGATCGGACCGAACCCGGCCAGCAGGACCAGATTGCCTTGATCGGTCGGGAGCGGAGCGCCATCGGGACCGGAACGCAACTCCACCCGGGCGCCCAACGACTCCAGAAAGCGTACCTGCAACCGCCAGCCGAACTGCGAGACTTCGATCGGCAGCGGCCAGCGGGTTCCCAGCCGGGGCGAGAGCTTGCTCTCGTCGACCACGATGACCTCGCGGCGGGAGGCCTGGGCCACGATCTTCTCCCGCAGCAATGCGCCGCCGCCCCCCTTGATCAGGTCGAGCCCCGGGTCCACTTCGTCCGCCCCGTCGATCGTGAGGTCCACTGCAGTGGTGCGCTCGAGATCCACGATGGGCACGCCGCAGGTTCGGGCTTCGGCTTCGGTCGCGGCGGACGTGGGAACGCCCGCCACGTCGCGCAGCTCACCGGTCCCGAGCAGCGCGCCGAGGCGCCGAATCGCGAAGACGCTGGTGCTCCCGGTGCCGAGTCCCACGACCATCCCCGACTGGACCAGCCCGACGGCGCGCTCGGCTGCCATCTGCTTGTACCGGGTCACATCCGCGGCCGGCCGGTCAGGCATCGCTGAACAGCTGGTCGGCCGTGTGGCCCCGCGCCGAGGGCACCGCCCCGCTGGGCTCGCTGAAGTCGCTGGTCCAGCGCCAATTCGCGATCTCCGGCAGGTCCTCCAGCTGCTCCCGGATGTAGACCCGGTGTTCGGCCAGCCGCCGCTGGAACAGATCGATCGCCTCTGAGGCTGCCGATCGGAGCCGACTCACGTACTTGAGGGCCTCGATGGCCAGGTGAAAACGGCTCATGTTGTTGAGCACCACCATGTCGAACGGGGTGGTGGTGGTGCCCTGGTCCAGGAAGCCGCGCACGTGGAACCGCGCCTCCTCGGGCCGGCCGTGGACCACGCTGTGCATCACCCAGGGATTACCGTGATAGGCGAATATGACGGGCACGGACCGGGTGAACAGCTCTTCGAACCCGGTATCGGCCATGCCGTGCGGGTGGCGGTCGGCGGTCATCATAACGCCCAGGTCTACTACGTTCACGACCCGAACCCGAATGCCGGGCACGTGCTTCTGGAGTAACCAGGAGGCGGCGCAGGTCTCCAGTGTGGGCACATCGCCGGCGCAGCCGAGCACGATGTCGGGCTCCGCGCCCTCGTCGTTGCTGGCGAACTCCCAGATCGAGGCCCCCCGGGTGCAGTGCGCGATGGCCCGCTCCATGTCGAGCCACTGGACCTGGAGCTGCTTGCCGCAGGTGACCACGTTCACGTAGTTCCGGCTCCGCAGGCAGTGATCGAAGACCGAGAGCAGCGTGTTCCCGTCGGGCGGAAAGTAGATCCGGATGACCTGGCTGCGCCGCGCGAGGGCGTTGTCCACGAAACCGGGGGCCTGGTGGCTGAACCCGTTGTGATCGTTCCGCCAGGCGTGACTGGTCAGGAAGACGTTGAGCGAGGCGAGCGGCTTGCGCCAGGGGAGCTCGATGCACTGCTCCAGCCATTTGGCGTGCTGGGTGAGCATCGAGTCCACGATCTGGGCGAACGCCTCGTAGGACGACCAGGCACCGTGCCGGCCGGTGAGCAGGTACCCCTCGAGCCACCCCTGGCAGCAGTGCTCGCTCAGCACCTCCATTACCCGCCCGTCCGGCCCCACCTTGTCGTCGATCGCCACCGTCTCCGCGACGCTGGTCCGCTGGGTCACCTCGAACACCGCGTTGAGCCGGTTCGAGTTGGTTTCGTCCGGGCAAAAGAACCGGAAGTTGGTCGGGTTGAGCCGGATCACATCACGAAAGAACTCGCCCAGCTTGCGGGGTGCCTCCGCGGCCACCTGGCCGGGGCCCGGCAGATCGAGCGCGTAGGCCTTGAAATCGGGCACTTGGAGGGGCTCGAGCACCCTGCCCCCGTTGGCGTGCGGACTCGCTCCGATGCGCTTGTCCCCCTCGGGGATGAGCTCGGCCAGCTCGGGGGCCAGCCTGCCGTCCCGGTCGAAGAGCTCCTCGGGCCGGTAGCTTCGGAGCCAGCGCTCCAGCTCGGCGAGGTGCTCGGGGTTCTCACGCACCTGCTCCAATGGCACCTGATGCGCCCGGAAGGTGCCCTCGATCGGCACCCCGTCCACTTCTTTGGGCCCAGTCCATCCCTTGGGGGTGCGGAGAATGATCATGGGCCAGGTCGGGCGGCCCTTGAAGCCGTTGCGCCGCGCCTCCTGCTGAATCTGCCGAATTTCCCGGTAGCATCCGTCCAGCGCCGCGGCAAAGAGCTGGTGCATGATCGCGGGGTCGTCGCCCTCGACGAACACCGGCTCGTAGCCGTGGCCGCGAAACCGCCACATCAGCTCCGCGTCGGTGGTCCGCGCGTCCACGGTGGGACCGGCGATCTTGTAGCCGTTCAGGTGGAGGATCGGAAGCACCGCTCCGTCACGGACGGGGTTGAGGAACTTGTTGCCCTTCCAGCTGCCCTCGAGCGGCCCGGTCTCGGCTTCGCCGTCACCCACGACGCAAGCGGCGAGGAGGTCCGGGTTGTCGAACACCGCGCCGTACGCGTGCAGCAGCGAGTAGCCCAGCTCCCCGCCTTCGTGGATCGAGCTGGGCACGTGGGGCCCGCAATGGCTGGGCACCCCTCCCGGGGTCGAGAACTCGCGAAAGAACAGCCGCATGCCGGCAGCATCGCGGGTGATCCGGCGATGGACCTCGCTGTACGAGCCTTCGAGATACGAATTGGCGTTCAGCGCAGGTCCGCCGTGGCCCGGTCCGGCGATGAAGATGACGTCCGTGCCGCGCTCCCGGATCAGCCGGTTCAGGTGCACGTAGATGAAGTTGAGCCCGGGGGTGGTGCCCCAATGCCCCAGCAACCGCGGCTTGATGTGCTCCGGGGCCAGCGGCGCCTCGAGCAGCGGATTGTCCAGCAGGTAGATCTGTCCGACCGCGAGAAAGTTGACCGCATTCCAGTAGCGGTGCATCCGGTCGCGCAGATCGGGCGAGAGGGGGCCCTCGGGGATGGGGACGGGGTGGACCTTCGCCCCGTCCCCGGGCACGGACGTGGACAGCTTGGGGTCGAATACCAGGGTGGTCATCGGTGGCAAGCTCCTATGTCACGAAGCGGCTCGCATGCCTCGCGATCATGAGTTCTTCGTTGGTCTTGACGATCCGGACCTTGATCCGGCTCGTTTCACTCGAGATTACCCGATCGTGGCGCTGGTTCCGTTCCCGATCGAGCTCGAGGCCGAGAAAACAGAGCCGGGCGCAGATGCGCTCCCGGACCGGGGCCGCGCGCTCGCCGATACCGGCCGTGAAGGCCAGGATGTCGAGCCCGCCCAGCGCGGCCGCATAGGCGGCGATGTACTTGGCGGCCTGATAGCAGAAAAGCTCGATGGCTTCGGCGGCGCGCGGATCGGTGGCCTCGCGCTCCAGCAGGTCGCGCATATCCGGGCTCGTCTCCGACACTCCCAGCAGGCCTGAGTCCCGGCTGAGCAGATCGCTCACCTGGTCTGCCGTCAGACCCTCGTGCCGGAGGAGATAGAGCACCAGCGCGGGATCGAGGTCCCCGCAACGGGTTCCCATGACCAGCCCGCCGGTGGGAGAAAACCCCATCGTCGTATCGATGCTCCGGCCGTCGCGCACGGCGGCAAGACTCGCCCCGTTTCCGAGGTGCGCGATGATCACCCGGCCGGACGCAGCCGCCCCTTCCAGTTCGCGGAGTCGCTGGATCACGTACTCGTACGAGAGACCGTGGAAGCCGTAGCGGACGATGCCGGTTTCGGCGAGCCGCCGTGGAATCGCATAGGTCCGTGCAACCGGGGGCATGTTGTGATGAAACCCGCTATCGAAGCAGACTACCTGCGGGAGCTCGGGGTGCGCCCGCGCCATGCCGCGGATGCACGCGATCGCCTGCGGCATGTGTTCCGGATCGACCGGCACCAGAGCCACGAGCGCCTCGAGAAGCTCGGGCGTCACCCGGGCCGGCTCCCAGTAGCGGCCGCCCCCGTGCACGACGCGGTGCGCCACCACATCGGCTGAAACGGGCCGATCATTTCGGTCCACCCAGCCGAGCACGGCGTCGAGCGCGGCGCCAAAATCGGGCAGCGCCTGCGCGCCGTCAAACAGCCGGCCGCTGTCCGCCCCGATCACCTGGAGCCAGCTCTCGGGACGGCCGATCCGGCTCGCCTCCAGCCGGAGCAGGCGGGGCTCGCCCTGGTCCATCAGGTAGACGGCGGCCTTGAGGCTCGACGAGCCGGTGTTGATCGTGAGCACTCGCGGCCCCGCGGGCGAGCTCACACGTGCGCGGCTCGCGTCCGCTGCGCCACCTGCTCGCGCGCGGCGGTCACTACCTGGCCCGGCTCGAAGCCGAAATGCTGGGCGACGACCTTCATCGGCGCAGACAGCCCGAACGAGCGCATGCCAAGGATGGTGCCCTGGCTGCCGACGTAGCGATCCCACCCGAAGGTGGCTGCCTCCTCCACCGCGACCCGGGCGGTCACCTCGGGCGGGAGGACGCTCTCGCGGTATTCCAGGGGCTGCTCCTCGAACAGCTCCCAGCAGGGCAGGCTCACCACCCGGGCGTGAATCCCCTCGGCCAGGAGCTGGTCCCGCGCCGCCAGGCAGAGCGAGACCTCGCTGCCGGTCGCGAGCAGCAGCACGTCCGGTCGTCCCTCGGGGGCATCGGCCAGCACGTACGCCCCGCGGGCCAGCCCGCTCGCCGGTGCGTGCTGCGTCCGATCGAGGGTCGGCAGCGGCTGGCGGGTGAGCACCAGGCAGGCCGGCCGATCGTCGAGGCCAAGAATCAGGCGATAGGCTTCGACGACCTCGTTCGCGTCGGCCGGCCGGATGACCAGCATGCCGGGCATTGCGCGCAGGGCGGCGAGATGCTCCACCGGCTGGTGGGTCGGCCCGTCCTCACCCAGGCTGATGGAATCGTGGGTCCAGATGTAGAGCACCGGGACCTCCATCAAGGCACTGAGGCGGAGCGCCGGGCGACAATAGTCGGTGAACACGAGGAAACTCGAGGCGTACGGCCGCAGTCCGGAGAGCGCCAGGCCATTCGCGGCGGCGGCCATGGCATGCTCGCGAACCCCGAAATGGAAGTTCCGACCGCGATAGTCGCCGTCGTGGCCGGGCTGCTGGAACTCGCCCGCGCCGTCAAACGTGAGCCGGGTCCGGGTGGAGGGCCAGAGGTCCGCGGATCCGCCCAGGAGCCACGGGATTCGCTGCGCCAGCGTGTTCAGCAGTTTCGCGGAAGCGTCGCGGCCCGCCACACCTTTCGGATCCGGTGGGAAGCCGGGCAGGTCGCGGTCCCAGCCCGAGGGAAGCTTCCGCTGCTCGATGCCGTCGAGCTGGCAGGCGAGGTCGGGATACTCCCGGCGATAGTCCGCCAGTCGAGCGATCCACGCCCGGTGCGCGTCCGCGCCCCGGCGGCCCAGGTTGTCCCGGAAATGCTCCCGGACCCCCTCCGGCACGAAGAACTGCACATCCGGATCCCATCCGTAGAACTGCTTTGCCAGGCGAACTTCGTCGGCGCCGAGCGGTTCGCCGTGGGCTTCCTTCGTGTCCTGCCGGTGGGGGGCGCCGTAGCCGATGTGACTCTCGACGACGATGAGCGTGGGCCGGTCCGTGGTGGCGAGGAAGCAGCGATAGGCCCGGGCCAGCATGTCGAGATCGTTGGCGTCGCTCACCCGGGTCACGTTCCAGCCGTATGCGATGAACCGGGCAGCCACGTCTTCGGTAAACGCGAGCGAGGTGGGGCCCTCGATCGAGATCCGGTTGTCGTCGTAGATCCAACAGAGATTCGCGAGCCCGAGATGGGCCGCCAGCGAGGCGGCCTCGCCGCTCACCCCTTCCATCATGCAGCCGTCGCCGGCCAGGGCGTACACGTTGTAGTCGAACAGCTCGTGGCCGGGGCGGTTGTAGGTCGCCGCCAGCCACCGGCTCGCGATGGCCATGCCCACGCTCATCGCGACGCCCTGCCCCAGCGGCCCGGTCGTGGCCTCGACCCCCGACACCCAGCCGTGCTCCGGGTGGCCGGGGCACCGGCTTCCGGCCTGCCGGAAGGTCTTGATGTCGTCCAGCGTGACGGCCAGTCGGCCCACTTCTTCGTAGGACGGATTGGCCGCCTTTACTTCCGTCAGGTGCAGGAGACTGTAGAGCAGCATCGAGGCGTGTCCGTTGGACAGCACAAACCGATCGCGGTTGAGCCAGCGCGGGTCGGCCGGATCGTATCGCAGGAACCGCTGCCACAGACAGTACGCGGTCGGCGCCGCGTCCATCGGCGTGCCGGGGTGCCCCGAGTTCGCCTTCTGTACGGCATCGATCGCGAGCGTGCGGATCGTGTTGACGCAGAGCTGGTCGAGTCGCGCGGCGTCGGTCATGACGGCCTCCGGCGCGTGCGATAGCGCCGGATCAGCCGGTTGGGCGGCCCGTCGTGCGCAAGCTTGGGCTTGATGACGGCGGTCATCGCGCGGATCCCGCGGCAAGGGCGGCATCGCGCAGCCTCGCCGCCTTGGAGGCGATGCTACCCAGAAGGTCCTTCCAGGAGGCCACGAAGGCCTCCGCCCCTTCGCGTTGGAGCTGCGAAGCCAACCCAGCGACGTCGATCCCCGCCCGGCCGACCTGCTCGATCACGGCCTCGGCGTCGCCCCCGTCGGGGCGCATCAGCTCGCCCACCATGCCGTGGTCGGCGAAGGCGAGCAGCGTCGCCTCGGGCATTGTGTTGATGGTGGCGGGCGCCGCCAGGGCCATCACGTACAGCACGTCCGAAAGCGCGGGATCTTTGGTGCCCGTGCTGGCCCAGAGCAGCAACTGGGGACCCGCGCCTGCGGCGGCCAGCCGGCGCCAGCGAGGCGAATCCAGCAATTCGCGGTAAGCGCGGTAGGTCCGACCCGCGATGGCAATGCCCAAGCGGCCCCGCAGCTCCTCCGGCGTCTTGCCCGCTACCGCCTTGTCCCAGCGGCTGATGAATAGCGACGCGACCGACTGCACTCGCGGGTCCAGGCCGGCAGCCAGCCGGCGTTCGATCCCCCGCATGTAGGCGTCCGCCGCCGCGAGATACTGCTCCCGGGAGAACAGCAGGGTGACGTTGATGGGGATGCCGGCAAAGATCGACGCTTCGATCGCCGGCAGCCCCTGCTCGGTGCCGGGGATCTTGATGAAAACGTTGGGGCGACCGGCCCGCGCGTGGAGCGCCTGCGCAGCCTCGATCGATCGCTCCGTATCATAGGCCAGGAGCGGCGACAGCTCGAGCGAGACCCAGCCGTCGGCGCCACGGGTCTGATCGTGGATCGGCCGGAACAGATCCGCCGCCTGGCCGAGGTCCTCGAGCGCGAGCTCGAAGAAGAGCTCCTCGCCCGACTTGCCCTCGCCGCTCTTGCGGCGGATCGCCTCATCGTAGAAACCCGTCTGGGCGATGGCTTGATCGAAGATGGTCGGATTGGACGTGAGCCCGGTGACCGAAAAGTCGGAGAGGTAGCGTCGGAGCGTGCCGCTGGTCAGCAGCCCGCGGGTGATTTGATCGAGCCACAGACTCTGGCCGACCGCATGGAGTTGCTGCGTGGGATTCATGGGGTCCTTCCGATCGCGCTGCCGGCCGTCCCGGCCTCGAGCAGCGCGTGGGGGTCGAGATTGAGCAGATCGCCGATGGCGTCGATGGCAACGTCCGCCGCCGGGTACTCCGCGAGGATGGCCGGGTCGTGGGCGTAATGCCCCTGACGAACGAAGACCGTGGTGACCCGCGCGCCCCAGACCTGCTTGACCGCGGCCAGGATCCGGAGCTTGTCGTCGATCAGGACGTAGCGGTCCGCCGGGTAGAATCCCTCGACGTCAGCCAGCTCCTGCTCTTTGTGGATGTACACCAGGACCCGGCCGTCCACGGCGCGGCGGAGCCCGGACCGATCGATCTTGCGCGGTTGGAACACGACGTCGCCGTCGGACAGAATGACGCTGGTGCCGAAGCCGCCGTAGCGCGCCAGCACCTCGATGGCGCCCGGGTAGAGCCGGCTGGCAAACGGATAGTCCAGCAGGAATGCGGCGACGCACAGGAGCCGGGGATCGTGAAGATTGTCGTGGCGGTAGCGCTGCAGGGCACCGAGGTAGTCGGCGTAGCCAAGCTCGCGGCGCAGGTCCTCGAAGATCGCCCAGTGGCGCTCGGCTGCTTCAGAGCCCGCTTCCCGGACCAGGTGCTCGCGGTACTCGCGCTCGACTGCGTCGTTGTCGAGCAGCGTATTGTCCACGTCGAACAGGAAGACGAGCGGGACTCGGCGGGTCATGGGCAGACACCCTCGGGGAGCGGGTCGTGCCAGGCGGCCCCGTCCAGGAGCGCGCGCGCCGGCTCCGGTCCCCAGCTTCGCGGTTCGTAGAGCTGCAACGGCGTCGGCTGGCGGAGGACCGGGTCGACCACCCGCCATGCGTCGTCGACCGAATCTTCCCGAGCGAAGAGGGTCTGGTCGCCGCGCATCGCGTCGCGCAGCAGTCGCTCGTAGGGGGCCATCTCGCCACCGCTCTCGTGGCAGGCCACCAGCTGCACATCCTCGCCGGCCATGGCCTCGCCGGGGCGCTTGGCGCGGGCCGCGAGCGCCAGCTCCACCCGGGGGCTGAGGCGGAACCGAAAGCGATTGGGCGCGGCCGTGCCGACGTCGGCGAACAGCAGCTGGGGCGGCCGCTTGAGCTCGACCGTCACCTCCGTGGCGGTGATCGGCAGGCACTTGCCCGCGCGGATATAGAAGGGAACGCCGGCCCAGCGCCAGGAATCGATGTGCAGGCGGAGGGCGGCAAAGGTCTCGACGTCGGAGTCCGGCGCCACTCCCTCCTCGGCCCGATAGCCGCGGAACTGCCCCCGCACCACTTCGCCTGGGGCGAGCGGCCGCATGGCCTTGAACGCTTGCGCCTTCGCGTCGCGGATGCCCTCGGCGTCGTGCCCAACCGGGGCTTCCATCGCCAGGAACGCTACGATCTGGAGCAGGTGATTCTGGACCACGTCCCGGATGGCGCCGGCCTCCTCGTAAAAGCGTCCCCTGCCCTGCACCCCGAAGCTCTCCGCCATCGTGATCTCGACCCGCTCCACGTAGTTGCGGTTCCACACCGGCTCGAGGAAGGTGTTGGCGAAGCGGAAATAGAGGAGGTTCTGGACCGGCTCCTTGCCCAGGTAATGGTCGATTCGGAAGATCGAGGACTCAGGAAAGAAGCGGCTCAGGGTCGCGTTGAGTGCCCGGGCCGACGAGAGGTCCCGGCCGAACGGCTTCTCGACCACCACCCGGGCGTGTTTGGTGCAGCCGCCCTTGGCCAGCCCGGTAGCGACGGTCTCGAACTGGCTCGGAGGGATGGCGAGATAGTGGAGCGGGCGCTGCGCGGACCCCAGCGCCTCGCGCAGGCGGGTGTAGGTCGCCGGGTCCTGGTAATCGCCGCTCACATAGCGCATCCGCGCGCTCAACGCGGCGAACGCCTTCTCGTCCACGCCACCGTGCTGCTCGAGGCTTTGCCGGGCCCGCTGGCGGAGCTGGTCGTCGGTCCATTCCGAGCGGGCCACTCCGACGATCGGGACGTCAAGCAGGCTGCGGCTGGTCAGCGCCTGGAGTGCCGGAAAGATCTGCTTCGCGGCGAGATCACCGGTGGCGCCGTAGAACACCAGTGCATCCGATTGCGAATTCCGCATCGACCAATTCCCTCCTTAGCGTCCGGCCTGCTCCACGTGGCCGCCGAATTGAAAGCGCAGTGCGGAGAGCAGCTTGTCGGCGAACTCGGCTTCGCCCCGCGAACGAAACCGGTCGAACAGCGCCGCGGTCAGCACCGGCGCCGGCACCGACTCGTCGATGGCCGCGTCGATGGTCCAGCGGCCTTCGCCCGAGTCGGCGACGCGACCGGTGAAGTCGGCCAGATCGGGACTCTCGACCAGAGCCTGCGCGGTGAGATCCAGCAGCCAGGAGGCGATCACGCTGCCGCGGCGCCAGACCTCCGCCACCGCCGCCAGGTCGAACTGGTACTGATAGAGCTCGGGATGACGCAGTGGAGTCGTCTCCGCATCCGCCGCCTGTGACTGCAGCCCGACGTCGGCGTGGCGGAGGATGTTGAGCCCTTCGGCGTATGCCGCCATGAGCCCGTACTCGATGCCGTTGTGTACCATCTTGACGAAATGCCCGGCCCCGGTCGGACCGCAGTGCAGATAACCCTGCTCCGCGGTGCCGTTCGATCGCTCGCGGCCGGCCGTGCGGGGCGTCGCCCCAATGCCGGGCGCGAGGGCCGCAAAGATCGGATCGAGCCGGCGGACCACAGCCTCTTCGCCGCCGATCATGAGACAGTAGCCCCGCTCGAGCCCCCACACGCCGCCGCTGGTCCCCACGTCGACGTAGTGCAGCTTCCGGCCGCGCAGCTCGGCGGCCCGTCGGATATCGTCGTGATAGTGCGAATTGCCGCCATCGATGAGGATGTCGCCCGCCGCCAGACGGGGCCCCAGCGCCGCCAGCTCGCCGTCCACCACGGCCGCGGGCACCATGAGCCAGACCGCACGCGGTGGTGTCAGCTTGGCGACGAGATCCTCCAGGGAGGTGGCGCCGACGGCGCCTTCGCCGGCCAGTGCCTGCACCGTCTCCGGATGGCGGTCGTAAGCCACGCAGCGATGCCCCGCCCGCAACAGGCGCCGCACGATGTTGGCGCCCATGCGCCCGAGCCCGATCATCCCCAATTCCATCGTCGTCTCCTTACCGAGTAGCACTCGGCCCCGGTGCCTCCGGCCCCGGAGGTCGGGTTGGGTCAGCGCCCAACTCGAGGCCGCGAATTGCCGCACCGTAAATGGCTGCCTTCCGCACCACCACGTGGACCGGCATCCGCTGCAGCAGATCGCTCAGGCGCCCCTTGCGGGTAAAGGCCTGGGTGAACTCCTGCCTCCGGAGCGCCGGGAGGAGATGCAGCGGTATTCCCCCCGCGAGGTAGACGCCTCCGGTGGCGAGCACCTTGAGGGCGAGGTTGCCCGCCTCGGAGCCCAGGATTCCGGTGAACATCGTCACCGTTGCGGCGCTCAGCGGATCGGGCGACTCGCGCAAGCCGGCTTCCGCGATGATCGGAGCGCGATCCGGCGCGTCGGCCAGCCGCTGGGCCAGCTCCGGCGCCTCGGGCGCCGCACCCGAGGCGCGAAGATAGTCGTAGATCGTACCGACTCCTCGGCCGGAGCACACCCGCTCGATGCTCACATGGTCGTAGCGTTGGAGCAAATGGGTGAGGAGCCCGGCCTCGCGCTCCGTCGCCGGCGCGAAGTCCGCGTGCCCTCCCTCCGACGCGAACGCCCGGTACTGCCCGCCATCCCAAGTGAGAAACGCCTCCCCCAACCCGGTGCCCGGCGCGATGACCGCGATCGCGCCGCCGGCTACGGCCTGGCCCACGTTCAGCGTAACCACATCCTCGGCGGTCAGCGCGGGAACCGCTCGGGCGACGGCCTCGAGATCGTTGAGCAGGTGCACGGCCCGCAGGTTGAGCGCATCCGCCAGCGCGGACTCGTCCAGCTGCCAGGGCAGGTTGGTGACTCTGGCGCGACGGTCGATGACCGGCCCCGCGACGTCGAAGCAGGCCCAGGTCACCGGCAGGGACGTGGCGGCAAGGAACTCGCGGACCAGCGTTTCGAGGCTGGAATAGCGCGCACGGGGGTACTCCGCCCCCGCCAGTGGCGTGCGCGCACCGCCGGCCGGAGAAAAGACGGCCAGATCGGTCTTGGTACCGCCGATGTCACCAGCGAGTAACATGAACCCTCAAAAGGCAAACGGATCCCAGCCTTCCTAACTTACACCGTACCCTTCCCGCATCTTGAACGTGAGTGCGCTGGAAGGAGCTGGACCAATCAGGCCTCACCGGGAGAAACGTGTCATGGCCCGCATCCAACCCCAGAGCTATGCCGAAGCGCCCGAGTCGGTCCGGGCCGAGTGGGACCGTCAGACGCGGGAACACGGCCGCATGACCAACATGAAACGGACGCTCGCGCATAACCCGGCGTCCCTGCGCGCCCTGATGGAATGGTATCCGCTGCGCGACGAGGTCCGGCTCTTTCTGGGCGAGCGTCTCACCGACCTTTTTGCCCACGCCCTTTCGGCGGAGAACGATTGCCTGATCTGCTCGACCTTCTTCCGCCGGATTCTGATCGAGCGCGGTGAGGACCCCGAGCATCTGGCGCTGGACGAGCACGACCGCGACGTGCTCGAGTTCGCCCGACGGCTTGCCACCAGCGGGCACGACGTCCCGGACCCGCTGTTTGCCCGCCTCCTCACCTGGCTCACCCCGGCTCAGATGGTCACGCTCACTGCCTTTGGCAGTCTCATGCTCGCGACCAACGTGGTCAACAACGCGCTTCAGGTGGATCTGGACGAGTATCTCGAGCCCTACCGGCGCCACGCTGGAGCTCCCGAGGGAACCAGCGGGGCCCGGCCGTGAGCGGCGAGCTGGCTGGCAGGGTCGCCTTCGTCACCGGTGCCGCGCACGGCCAGGGCCGCGCCATCGCGCTCGCCTTTGCCCGGGCCGGCGCGGCGGTGGTTGCATTCGACATTGCCCAGCCGCTCGCCTACCCCGGCTACGCGATGGGCTCCTCTGAGGAGCTGGCGTCGCTCACCCGCGAGTGCGAGGCGCTCGGGGTGCGCGCTCTCGGCCTTGTCGGAGACGTGCGGGATGACGTCGCGATTCGCCGGGCGGTCGATACGACCATGGCCGAGCTGGGGCGGATCTCCATCTTGGTCAACAACGCGGGCATCTGCGGCTACGGACTGGCCCATGAGCTGACCGAAGAGGCGTGGGATGCGATGCTCGACATCAACCTCAAGGGTAGCTGGCTGGTCGCCCGGCGCGTGATCCCGGTCATGATGCGCCAGCGCGAGGGCGTCATCATCAACAACTCGTCTATCGCGGGGCTCCGCGGCATGGGCCGTTTGAGTCACTACGCCGCGTCGAAGTGGGGCCTGACCGGCCTCACCAAGTCATGGGCCATCGAGCTTGCGCCCTACAACATCCGTGTAAATTCCATCCACCCGACGGGTGTTAACACGCCGATGAACGACGGCCTCGCGGCGCTCGAAGGGACCACCCCCAGGGAGATTGCAGAGCGGTCGGCCGGAAACCTCCTGCCGGTCCCCTGGATCGAACCGGAAGATGTGGCGGGAGCGGTGCTCTACCTCGCGTCCGACCAGGCGCGCTACGTGACGGGTGCGCAGCTGGTGCTGGACGCCGGTCTGCTCACCCGCTAGCGCCGCTCGGGGCAGCCAAGCAGGCCGGCACCCAAAGGGCCAGGGTGTCGCTTCGTTGTACAGTGAGATTGGCCCGTAGTTTGCCGCGTGTGTGTGCGGAACGCCATCGGCGGCACGAAATGTCGGACACGGAGGTCGCTACCCAGATGCCCTCGTTTGCTCCCCGCTTCAGTCAGCGGATCCGCCGTCTCGCTCCACCTCGCCTAAGCTCGCGTGCATTGGGAGTCCTCGCATTCGTCGCTGGAGCCGCATTGGCCAGCGGGGCCTGGATCATACGCCCTCAACCGACAGCCGCTCCCGGCGCCTCGGCCTACGCCAAGGCCCGGGTCTTCGAGGAGGCGTTGACGCTCCTTCGGGCTCACGCGGTCGACACGCTCAACGAAGGCGATCTCTACCTCCGCGCCACCGAAGGCGTCGTCAAGTCGCTCCACGATCCCTGGGCCGCCCTTCTGGTCGGTGACCGATACGGCAGGTTCAAGGCCCAGCTGGACGGAACGACCAGCGGCATCGGGCTCGAGGTCGAGACCCATGGCGGGCGCCTCTCGATCGCGAGCACGGTTGCCAGGTCCCCTGCCGACCGCGCGGGCCTCTTCGCCGGTGACCGGATCCTGACAGTGAACGACAGTACGACAGAAGGCTGGTCGGCCGAACGCGCCACAGCAGCTTTCCACGGGCCTGAGGGAACCAGCGTCCGCCTCACGTTGGAGCGGCCTGGCAGCCCGGAGCCAATCGCGGTCACGCTGCAGCGCGCTCTGGTTCATCACCCCGCCGTCCGCCAGGGTGTGCTGCTAGGGCAAGGTATCGGCTATCTCGCCGTGACGGCGATGACCAGCCATGCCTCCGATGAGCTGATCAAGCAGGTCGACGCGCTCACCGCCCGCGGCATGCGCGGGCTGGTGCTGGACCTCCGGGGCAACCCGGGTGGACTGGTTCAGGAAGGCGCCCAGATCGCAAAGCTCTTCCTCGACCCGGGGCAGACCGTCGCCACCATGAAGGGCCGCGAGCTGGAAGTGTTCCGGGCGACCGACCCGCAACGCTGGCCCGATCTTCCGCTCGTGGTGCTGGTCGACGGGGGCACCGCCAGCGCCGCCGAGGTCGCGTCCGCGGCACTGCAGGACCATGACCGGGCGATCATCGTTGGAACGCCGACGTTCGGGAAGGGTGTCGTGCAGCGGACCTATGCACTGGGCGCCGACGTGGCGTTGCGGTTCACCACGGCGCGCTGGTACACTCCGAGCGGCCGCTGGATCCAGCGGGGTGGCGGGACGTCGGCCAAGAGATACTCGTCCGATGGCGGGCGCGTCCTCCCCGCCGGCGTCGGGATCGTCCCTGACACGCTGGTCGCCCCGGCGGAGCCAAGCGACGCCGAGCGCGCATATGGCATCGCGGTCGGTCGCGATCGCAACGCATACGAAGACGCCCTTGCCGTGATCGCGGCCCATCTGGTCACGACCGGCGCCGTGTCTACCGATTCAACGCCAGTCACCTCGCGGATGCGGGCGATGCTGTTCCAGCGCCTACAGGGGAGCGGGCTCCAGATCTCCGACGCGCTGTTCGCCCAGGCCGCTCCGGCGGTCGAGCGGGATCTCGGCGTGGTGATGGTGAGAGCGGCGTTCGGTACCGCCGCCGCGTTGCGCCGGCAGATTGCCTACGATCACCAGGCCCAAGTCGCGCGGGCCCTGCTGTTGGCCTATCCAACCCCTCATGCGGCGCTGTCGCTCGAGACCGCCGGGCTGGGCGGGCTGGTCGCGACGGCCACTCAGTAACCAGCGCCGGCCGCACCCGACTCAGACGAACAACCCGATGCCCAGCTCCGGCTGGGCATCGCCTTTTCCGCCGACCGGAGCCTTGCCTGGCCACTAGCACCGACTCCTCGCCCGCCGACCGCGATCTCCGCCAGCGCACCGCTCTCCGGTTTGTTGTCCTGCTCGGCATCGTGAGCCTGTTTGCCGACATGACCTACGAGGGCGGGCGGAGCATTGCCGGCCCGTTCCTCGCGCACCTCGGCGCGAGCGCGACTGTGGTGGGCTTCGTCGCCGGTTTCGGCGAGCTGCTGGGATACGGCCTGCGCCTCCTGTCGGGGCGCTTCACCGACCGAACCGGTCGCTACTGGGCCATCGCCTTGTTCGGCTACTCCATCAACGTGCTGGCGGTGCCCGCCCTCGCCCTGGCCGGCCGCTGGGAGACCGCGGCGCTACTGCTCATGCTCGAGCGGACCGGGAAGGCAATCCGGTCCCCCGCACGCAACGCGATGCTCTCGTACGCGACGCACGAGACCGGCCGTGGCTGGGGATTCGGTCTGCACGAAGCAATGGACCAGACCGGTGCGCTGATCGGCCCGTTGATCGTGGCCGTCATGCTGCACCGCACCGGCGCGTACCCCCCGGGCTTTGCGTTATTGCTGTTGCCTGCCCTGCTGTGCCTGGCCTCCTTGCTCACCGCGCGGCGGCTGTATCCCCGGCCGCGGGATCTGGAACCCACTGCGGTCGAGCTCGAGCGCGCCGGCATCCCGCCACGGTTCTGGCTCTATCTGGGCGGAGCGGGCTTGATCGCGACCGGCTACGCGGACTTCCCGCTGATCGCGTTTCACTTCACCCGGGTCGGCGTGGTCCCGCTGGAGTGGACCCCGCTGCTCTATGCCCTGGCGATGGGAATGGCAGCAGTTACCGCGCTGGCCGCAGGTCGGCTCTTCGACCGGGCCGGGCTGCCGGTGATCGCGGGGGCTGCGGTGATCGCCGCCGGCTTCGCGCCCCTGGTGTTTCTCGGCGGGCGAGTCGCGGCCATCGTCGGCATGGCTCTCTGGGGAATCGGGATGGGAGCCCAGGACTCCGTCGTGCGCGCCGCCGTCGCGCAGATGGTGCCGGCCAATCGCCGGGCCTCGGCGTTCGGGCTGTTCGATGGCGGCTACGGGGTCTGCTGGTTTCTGGGCAGCGCGCTGATGGGAATGTTGTACGACCGCTCGGTAGGCGCGGTGGTGGCGTTTTCGGTCGCCGCGCAGCTGGCGGCGGTCCCGGTGATCTTTCTCGTTGCCCGCCGCGACCCCGGCCGCGCAGCAATCGAGTGAAGCACCTCCACGCCCGATCGGTCCGTCCGTGCTCGACGAGCAGGATTCGGCCCTCACGGGCGTGCATGATGCCACCTCTTCGTTCAGTGCGCCCGTCCCTCGGACTATCGGGCTTGCATTCCCTTCATCATCTGCTGGTGCATCGCCATGGGCCGCGCCACCCCCGTTGGTGGTCCGATGATCCCCGTTCCCGAGGAGCTCGAAACCGTCCGCCACATCCTTACTCAGCGGCAGGCTGGAGCCGCCTTCCGCGTGATCACCGACGAGCCGTCGGTTACGGGATCCCGCACCAAATAGGGAAGGCGATGGGACACCTCGACTGTGTGCTCAGTGTGGCTCGGACGCACTGGTACGCCAGACTACTCGCTAACTGAGCGCTCCGGCTTCCCCACGAGAAGAAAGGGCTGGCGGGTGATCCCGACCAGCCCTTCGTCATGCTCACCTCGCCGGCCGTGCCTTGGCCTTGCCTTCGTCCACCATGACTGGCCATCGATGCCTTGACGTGGCGCTTTCAGCGTAGTCAGGTGCCCCCGAATGCACAACCGGAGGGTCGTGTACGAGCGTTTTAACTACCCTGCCCCCGGCATCAGCTGAGCGGTGTCCCGCTCCGCAGCGGGCACCAATCAGAGACGTGCGCGCGGGGCCCTAGTAGGGCTGGGAAGCGTGAGCGGTCGGGTACCTTAGGGAAGAGGCCGCGCAATGGCCGTGCGCACTGAACAGCCCCTCGTTAGGTGAGCGGGAGCGCCTTGGAGGGATCTGCTTGGGACGCGAGCGATACTCCGCGCTTAAGGCCGAGCGGCGGCGGCTGGGCAATCACCCCCTTCCACTTGGGCCAGCCCATCGCAATTCCGGCAACGATCATGGCAATGGACATGATTTGTGACACAGACAGTCCGAGCACTGCCCCCCCAGCTGCCGGGTCTCGGAATGATTCGAGCGGTAGTCGAATTAACCCGGTCGCTAGCAGGAACAGCGCCAAAGTGGCGCCCGAGACCTGGCGCCATCGCCGCCATGCTGCGGAACATAGGACAAATACCACTCCTCCCGCCAACATGAAGTAAAATTGCAACGGATGCACGGGCAGGGAGGTCAGCGCCGCCGGCTCTATCAAACCAGCTGAAAGATGTGCCCGATAGGGCAGGCTACCGCCCGGGAACGTGATTGCCCAGGGCACGTTTGAAACTCGCCCGAAATCATCGCCCGCGAGCCAACAGCTCCATCGTCCCACCACGTGCGCTACTCCCGCAAATGAGGCGAGCGCATCCAGGTAGGGCAGCGCATCGATCCCCGACCATCTGTGCCACAGCCATCCACCAACCAACGCTCCGAGATAGGCGCCCCAAGAGGCCGTGCCTTGCAGGGTAAGCAATTCCCTAAGTGGACGCCTAAAGAGGTCCTGCGTTGTAATGAGATAGAAGAGCCGCGCCCCAATTACTGCTCCTAGGGCGCTGGACAGCACAAACTGCCGGGTCCAACGAGGCGGAAACCGCGCCTGCCTTGCCCGATTCCGGAACAGGAGTGCCATAACCACAACCACACCACCGTGCACGTAGCTCGGCTTCGGGACCATGAACGTGAGCCAGGCGAGATTCTGGTCGGTCAGCCAGCCGATAAGTAAGGGGTACATTGTGCTGCGAAGATCCCCCCAAGTTGAACCGCTAACGGATAGGTGTTACCGGGTTCGGCCCTTGATAGTCACTCCCTGACCGGGAAATGGCTCCGAGTTAGGCTGTCTAGCCCCTGCGGCCACCTCTCGGCAATCTTGTTGACCGGCTTAGCAAGTGCTGCCGCCTGAGCAGGGAGCGATAACGTTCATCGATTTCGTAATTATCAGAGAATCAGACCTGCTGGGAGACCTGATCACGACAGTAAATGTTCGCCAACCCCCCGTGGAGAACGACCGCTGTAGAAGGCTTGGTGTGGGGCTAATGGCCCCGTTGGCCGAGGTCCACCGGTATGTCGGATTGGGCCACGCATGGGGATTGACGTAGACTCTCGCCTCGAACGCCTGGTTCACGTCAACTGACGGCGGCTTGAATACGATGCTGGCGTTATTGGAGAGATAGTACGGGATGAATGCGAGGGCCGATGCAGTGCCAGACCCATACGCGCTGGTCAGCGGCACATCGGTGTAGATCTGATCTTGGAAGGTGCCCGGGGATGCTCCCGATGCCCCCATGGGGTACAACATCGTAGGATAGGCCCGGATCTCATTCCCGTAGATTGCGGAGAATAGCGCACTCGTCTGCCCCCTATGAGCAGACAGAGCATCATAGGCCGATACATACGCGTAGTTCTGCGGCGCTGTCGATGGACCGCCAATCGTCGCCGACAACTCCTGCTGCTCGCCGTAGGTGGTGAGGCCCACCGAGCACCGGGGTGGTCCGGTGAAGTATTCGTGGAATCCCAATCCCGCCCAATCCGTATTGGACCGGTTCTCGCTTAGGCAATACGTCTGCGTGTTTGCCCCCGTATCGTAGCAGGGACTTACAGCGGCCATGCCCATGATCGCCATGAAGAGGCCGGCACACATTAGCTTGCGAAGGACATGAAGCATTAGTTAGTTCCTCCGCCCACAGAGTCAACGGAAGCTGGAATCAGGCGCGCGGGCATCCCGTCGCGTCGATGTGCCAAGTACCACCCGAAAACGGTCTGGTCTCCACGTCGCGAATTAGGCCCCGCGTTGGTCGGATACCTAACGGAATCACCTGCTGGTTGAATGGAGTCCGCAGCGAGGAACCGAATGCGGCCGGACGGGGCGTCAGCACCGACGTAGAGCTGCCGTGATTGCCTCGCGATTCTAGCTCCGGCGATCGCCGGCCGTAGCCCCACCGAACGGTCCACGGCGACCTGCCACCGTGCATAGAGTGGGATCCCGGCCCGGGGAGGGGCCGGGGTAATCAACCTTGGCACGCT